>Ga0302286_10000039_pt1 | contig 111132 bp, 71 predicted proteins | sample III_Fen_E2_3_FD_198765 | JGI IMG/M metagenome (GOLD analysis project Ga0302286, IMG submission 198765) | Peat permafrost microbial communities from Stordalen Mire near Abisko, Sweden - III_Fen_E2_3 | ecosystem: Environmental > Terrestrial > Soil > Wetlands > Permafrost | place: Sweden: Abisko...
GCAGCAGTTGCAGCAGTTGCAACTGAGTCGTTTTTAGCGATGCTATCGGAAGTAGCAGGAGCTGCTTGTTCAACAGCAGGAGCTTCTTCAGCAGGAGCTGCTTTTTTGTTACCACAAGAGGCAAAAGATACTGCCACGATAACAGCAAAAAATAGAACTAACTTTTTCATTTTTCTTGTTTTAAAACAGATTAAAAATATTACTATCCATAAACTCTAAATGGACAATTTTATGAGTACAAAGATATTGAATTTTTTTTATAATCACATAATTCCAAATTTTTTATGATTAAAATGAGCATAAATTTTTTGTGTAAGTCATAAATACCCAATATTTGATAAGTTTATTCGAGTAGTTTCTTGATGTTTTCCTTGTCAGCGTTTTCCGAGTAGTAGATAATGAATTCTTTTGGCGACATTCCAAAGTATGCATGAAAATTATACGAAAAATAGGAATGGCTTGTAAAACCAACTTTATAGGCCACTTCTGAGATATTAACTTTGTTGTTTACAAGTAAATATGCAGCTTGCTTCATGCGGATGGATTTAATAAGATTGCTTGGGGATATTCCTAATATTTCTTTTAATTTGCGGTTTAGGTGTACTCTGCTGATGCCTATTTTTTGGCTCAGTTTTTCGACGCTCAAGTCGACGTCTTCTATGTGCTCTTTAATGTATTCAATTACTTTTTTTACCAATTTGTCATCTGCCGAATCGATAGATAGTTCCTTATAGTTATATCCCATTTCTTTGCGATGAACTTTGCCGCTAATATTTTCCCGTACTTTGATGGCTTGTTCGATGGCACCATTTAATATATGTTTATTGAAAGGTTTGGTTAGAAACCGATCTGCCTGTAATTCCATACTCTGTATCTCTGTGCTTTCTGATGTGTCGGCTGTCAATATAATGACCGGAATATAATTGGTCTCCAGATTGCTTTTAATATGCCGACAAAGTTCATAACCATCGCCGTCCGGCATAAATATATCTGTTACTACCACATCCGGATGATTGCCAAGTATATATTTCCAGGCTTTATTACCGCTATTGCTGATTACAATGTTGTAGTTTACCAATTCCTTTTTTATATATTGGCAAAAATCCTCGTCATCATCAACGACCAGAATAGTATGTTTCTGTTTCTGTTCGTTTTCTTTTTCCTGAAGGATCTCTGCCGTTTCCACAAAATCTTTTTCCGATATGGCGTCAATGTTTTTTTTCGCTGAGGTTTCTTCTTCTGAAACTGTTTTGTCTAATTCCAGCTCCTTGTCTGTCAGATGGGCATTTCCCAATGGAATCCGTATCGTAAATTCCACCCCTTCCGTGTTAATATTTTGTACTTCAATCTGAGCGTGATGAAGAATGACCAGATTGTGGGCCAGACTTAGTCCAAGACCAGAGCCGGCAGATGTTGAATAATCGCCTCCTTGATAGAAGTATTCAAATATATGGTTTAAATCCTGGTCTGAAATGTGTGAACCTGTGTTGAAAACGTGAATTTCTGCAAATTCCACAATGTGCTTATTTTTAAATTGCCCTTCATTCGTTTGATGGCCGATACGAACCAAAATCTTTCCCGTAGGAGGGGTAAACTTAAAAGCATTGGATAATAGGTTATAGATAATTTTGTCGAAATGTGCGTCGTCAACCCAAATCATTAAAGAATTTTTTTCGCTGCTTTCCAGCGAGAAATCTATTTGCTTCGTAGTTGCGATATTATTGAATGACTTCATACTATCTTTTATCAGGCTGATTAAATCATTTTTCTTAAAATGAAGTTTCAATTGATTGTAGTCAATTTTCTGAATATCCATCAACTGATTGACTATTTGTAATATATGCATGGAATTATGGTACATGATATGATACAAATCCTTGCTGATGTCATCCGTTGCATTTTCCTGCAATATTTTAAGTGGTGAAATAATTAACATGAGTGGGGTGCGGAGTTCGTGAGCTACGTTCGTGAATACTGTCAACTCTGCTTCTTTTATCTTCGCATTGTTTTTTGCCGTTTCCAATTGTTTACGATATTCCCTTTGACTTATGTAATAGCGATATAGGAAGTATACAAAAGCAAGGGCGAATAATAAATAAAATATTTTTGCAAGCGTACTCCAATACCATGGGTAGGTCACAATAACTTTTACGCTGCGGGAAGTCATCTGCTCATTCTTTTTCCCATAATAACTTTTTACAAAGAAGTTATAAGTTCCCGGTGGCAGATTTATATAAGTGACTTTGGCGTTTGATGCGTTTGTGTAGTGCCATATACTCTCATATCCTTTTAAATTGTAGACGTATTTGACGTTCTGAGGATTGCTAAGCCCATGAGTGGTAAATCCAATGGTGAAAAAATTGTCCAAAGAGCAGAGCCGGAAATGGCTGGTCATAGAAATAGTTGTATCGAGAATAGTTCCTGAATGGATTTTTGAATCGTATTCAATTATCTTGTTATTTATGTTTAGCTCCGTAAAACGGATGGACATTTCATTCCTTGCTGTTTTATCTGTATCCTGGATCGTCTTATAACTCTTTCGAGACAGCGATCCTTCTTTAGACAAATTAAGATGTGGGTTTTGCGAAAGGAGTTGGATAGACAAGCAAAAAAAGAAAGTTATAGTAATGGTGCATGGTTTAGAAATGACAGACATGGTATATGGTTTATTTTTGTTAGTAAATATACAGTTTTTTCTCTATCAAAAAATATGTCTATATGTAAAGGATAGGAAAATTTGTATTTGGAACATTTTTACCTAGAACATATAAAGGAATTTTTCGCCTTCTGAGAATCGGATATTCTAAATATTTTTTTTTGATTCCGAAAATATTGAAATCTGACGCAACTACTCCCGCTTGATTTGTTGGAAGATTATTATGAAGAATTAAGTTAAAATATCAGATTAATGGTTAACCATTTTAGAATTTATTAAGTATCTTTGATATGTATTTACTGATTGGTTGTGTATACAGACGGAATATAATGATTGCTTTTGGCTATTATCATCGCCCAGTTTATAAAATCAATGATAAAATGTTTATTTACAGATTATTGTGCCTGTTTTTTTAATATAATCAAAGCCTTAATGTCTCAGATATGAAAAATGATATATTACCGTGCATGTATTTTGTATCAAAATTGATATTATTCATTTCAATATTTATAGTCGAACGCTTTTCAAAAAGATACTTTTACCACTCAGTTTTGTCTATACAATCGACATATATAAAAAGGTGTTTATATATTTTAAGAGTTGGTTGTGTGAATAGATGTAAATTGAATGACGCCTGTTTTGGGATTTGAAAATCTAATGATGAACATGAGAAACATAACATACCCCTTTTCGTATACTTCAAATACTAATGCTTCAATACTGAAAGTAGTAGCTCTGGCTTTTACAAATAAATCTCAAAAGGGGTTTTGGGGTATTTCTATACTATATAATATAGGAGATGCAACTTCGGCATCTGGTTTCTATAACAACACCCGTAATAATTTTTTTGAAATCAATATTTCTTATTTAAAGGTTGGAGAGGCTATGACGGATTTGTGGCAGGCCGTTATTCTTTGGTGCAGGAGAAAGACGAGAAAATATGGATGACTGAATAGTATTATTATAATAAAAAGAGAAAAAAACATATATTAAAGTTTGAAAACAATGAATATTTAAATTATCATGCAAAACAGATTCTTAAAAAGAAAGACTTGCTATAGATGGATGTCCATGACTTCCATTTTGATGTTTATTTGCATCGGTTTGCTCTCATGTTCTGGATATGATTTGGATAAAATAACTCCAAGTTGGCTTAAATCCAATATTTACGACTATTTAAGTACTGAAGGTACAGGTGATGGTAAATATACAAACTTTGTAAAACTGATCGATGATCTGGGTTATAAAGATGTATTGGCAAAAACGGGTAGCAAGACCTTATTTGTGGCTAATGATTCTGCATTTAACCGCTTTTATGCTAATAACGCATGGAGCGTTAAGAGTTATTCGGGTCTTTCCGTGGCTCAAAAGAAAATGTTGCTTTATGGCGCCATGATTAACAATTCCTTTCAAATCGACATGCTTTCCAGTACGACTGGTCCGGTTTTGGGAGACTGTATGAGGCGGTTGACAGCGTCTTCCGTATATGACTCTGTGCCATTGATAAATCTTTCTGAAATGCCGGATAATCCTTATTGGACATTTTACAGGAACAATAGCCGTAACATCGTTTGTATGAAAGATATGACAATATCTCCAATGATTCATTTTATTGAGGGATTTTTGTCGACCAAGGCTATCACCAATGATGATTGTGATTTCCTGTTTAATTATAAGACAACGCGTCAGCCTGGTGATGCTTGTATCAATGGAGATATAGTTGAAACGAAAAATATTAAATGCTCCAACGGCTTTGTTAATAAGATGACGGATGTAATGACTCCCCTAAATAATATGGCGGAGGCTATACGGGTCGATCCCAACATGTCTGAATATAGCAAATTCGTGGAACGTTTTTGTGCTCCCTATTATAGTCAGACGGCTACAGACAATTATAATCGTCTTAATGGAACGACGGTTGACTCTGTTTACCAAAAACGTTATTTTTCATTACGATCTCAAGGTGGACAACCTCTTGATTTGACTCCTGTTGGGGGAGCTGTTAATGGTCAACTTAAATTTGACCCGGGTTGGAATACCTATTATTCAAGCACGGTAAGTTCTACAGCTACGACAACAGCAATGCAGGAAGATATGGGTGTTATGCTGGTACCTACAAATGCGGCTCTTGATAATTGGTGGAATAATCAAGGTGGCAAGGTTCTTAAAAATTACTATCACACAAAAGACAATGTACCGGACAATGTTATAACAAAGTTGATTAATAACAACATGCTAAACTCATTTGTCATATCAGTACCAAGTAAGTTCTCACAGGATGTGCTGGATGATGCCAGTAATGTTATGGGGCTTACAAAAGGCGATATTGACAGTGTAATCCTTTGTAATAATGGGGCTATATATATGACAAACAAGGTGTTTAGCCCGACGGCATACAGCTCAGTTTCATTCCCTGCACTTATTAATGATAACATGAACATTTTATATTGGGGTATAGATCAGCTTGAATATTATGCATATCTTAATTCCATGGATTCCTATTATAGTTTCTTTATTCCTGATAACAACGCTTTGTTGCAATATATCGATCCTGTATCATTCGGAATGCCAACTACGCATATTTTCCGTTTCTATTATAACGCTGCAGCAAAAACGACAAGTGCCAAAGTTTGGGCATCAATTTACAACTATGATACGACGACAGAAACAGTGCTTGATTCCGTTGGTACGGCAACTAGTGCACAGATTTTGGATCGTATGAAGGATATACTGGATTATCATATTATTGTCGGTAATGTTGAAGATGGCAATACGTATTATAAAACAAAAGGTGGTGGTACTATAAAGGTATCCAATGCCGGTGCTGGAAATATGACTGTGTCGGGAGGATATGAGATAGAAAACGGAGATACGCGAAAAGTCAGTGATATTTATGACGAATCTGCAAGCGGCAATGGTAAAACTTATATTTTGGATGATGGTCCAATGTTGACATCGCGTAAGTCTGTATATGATATATTGAATGGACATCCTGAATTTAGTGAGTTTCTTAATTTACTTCAGGGAAGTGGTTATTTTGAGACTGTGCGTGATGCAACTTATGGATGTGGCAGTACCAATTTGAGCTTGTTCAATACATACAATTATACGGTTTATGTTCCGACAAACGCCTCTTTATTGGCTCTTGAGGCGATTGGGACGCTACCAACCTGGGATCAGGTTGATGCTGCGACTGCCAATGCCAATACAACTTTAGCTGATTCCCTTACTACAATAATCAGGAATTTTGTAAAATATCATATTCAGGATAATTCAGTTTATATTGGGGACGGATCTTCGAGTAAAGGAACTTTGGCTTACGAAACTGCGGTAATTAATCCGTCAACCGGACGTTTTTACAAATTGAATGTGACTAACAATAATGAAAAGGGCATTTCAATTACCGATGGTTTTGGAAATACGCGACATGTAGTAACGGGAGACGCATCCCTGTATAATTTGATGGCACGTGAGTATCAGTATGATACAAAAGATGCTTCCAAAGCAACTGTGTTTGAAACATCTTCATATGCGGTCGTGCATCTCATTGACGGGCCTTTATTACATTAATTATCTGATAAGTTCAATAAACGATAAGTTATGACAAGAAATTTTTTTAAATACTTACTGTTGTTTACTATAAGTATTTTGCCAGGGATTGCATTTGCCCAGTCAAGTGGAACTATCATACATGGAAGAGTGTCTGACAACATGGGCCCTTTAGTTATGGCCAATGTATTGGAAATTGATGCTGCCAATCGAACTGTGACTCAAGACGTAACGGACGTCAATGGCGATTTTTCTATGCGAATTAAAGATTCGAAAAACAGGTTGCAGTTTACGTATATGGGCCACATTAAGCAAATTATTCCTATCAAAGGTGCGGGTCCTTACAATATTAAAATGGAGGATAAAAACGAGCTTGGTGTTGTAGAAGTGGTTAAAAAGAAAACATTTCAGTCCAGTGGCTTAGCTGTTCCAGAAAGAGAAATATCCATTGCTGCGCAAACTATTGATGCAAAAGAATTTGAAGGTTTGGGAATAACCTCTATTGATGAGGCATTGCAGGGTCGTATTTCCGGATTGGATATTATTTCAAATTCCGGAGATTTAGGTGCTGGTACCAGTATGCGTTTGCGGGGTGTTTCTTCAATCAATGGGAATACGCAACCTTTGATTGTGGTAGATGGTAATGTTTGGGAAACGGATTTAAATAATTTTGACTTTAATAGCGCAAATGAAGAAAAGTTTGCACAACTGCTGAATGTCAATCCAGAAGATGTTGCAAGCATTACGGTACTTAAAGATGCAGCTGCAACTGCACCCTGGGGTTCACAGGGTGCTAATGGGGTTATTGATATTAAGTTAAAACGCGGCTCCAAGGGTGCGACAAAAGTGACTTATTCTTATCGTATGACTGCTACACATTTGCCGAAGGGAATGAATATGCTTAATGGCGATGATTACACCATGCTGATGAAAGAAGAATATTTTAACCCGAAGCTGAGTGATGATGCATCTAATATTGAAGAATTTAATTATGATCCTTCTTTCTCAGAATATCAGGAGTATAAACAAAATACGGATTGGGTAAAAGCTGTTTCAAAGAATGGATTTTTACAGAATCATTATGTCTCCTTGTCTGGAGGTGGTGATAAGGCCACTTTCCGTATTTCCGGTGGTTATGACAATCAAACTGGCACTATTATTGGACAAAAGCTTGATCGTTTTACTACACGTGTCGCATTGGATTATTATGTGTCCGACCGTATTAAGATTGTGACGAACTTCGATTTGACTTATACCGATAATAAACAAAATTACAGTGACCTTCTTGGTATAGCTTACCAAAAAATGCCTAATCTTTCTATTTATGACCTGGATGCCAATGGCGTTTCTACAGGAGAATACTATAACATGTTAAGTTCGAGCAACGGCGTATTTGCATCAAATCAGTTGACTTTAGCTAATCCGGTTGCTTTGGCTTATGAGGCAAAGAATGAAAATTATACTTATAATATAACACCTGAATTCCAATTGCAGTATAATTTACTTGGGATAGAGGCTGAGCAAACAAAATTGACCTATGAAGGAAAGATTGTGTTTAGTATTTACAATGCCTATACGGATAAGTTTTTTCCGTCCAGTTTAGTGACGACAGGTTGGTCCGCAACTACTAGCAATTTAGCATCTTCGGATGCGAGCAAAAGTTTGGGAATAACGACGACTCATGCTTTGAATTTTACCCCGCATTTTGAAAATAAGGATCATTCTTTTCTGGCTATGGCGCAGTTTCAGATGACTTCCGGAACTTCCAATTCTCAGAGTGATGCTGTATACGGATTGCCGTCAGGTTCTATATCTTCTGCTGCTTCACAAGGAATTATTAGTGGCTTCTCGACATCTGTTGGTGAGTGGCGTAGTGCTTATTTTACTTTTTCCGCGCATTATATGTACAAGGGTAAATATGGGGCTGATTTTACTATACGTCGCGATGGTTCGACAAAATTCGGACCTTCAGAGCGCTGGGGCAATTTCCCGTCTTTATCTTTCAGATGGAACGTTTCCGACGAACCTTTTATTAAACAATTTGGAGATAAGATTTCCATGTTGTCACTTCGTCCTGGGTGGGGAATATCGGGTAATGCTCCGGGTTCTGAAGCTCTTTATTTCAGCAAATATTCAGCCGGAGATTCCTATAATAGCTCGAGCTCCATCTATCAGAGTAATATTCGTTTGAATAAATTAAAGTGGGAACAAAAGGAAACTTATAATTTAGGATCCGATTTGGGATTTTTTAATAATTTGATTACTGCAGATGTGAATATTTATTCACAGTTAACTTCTGATTTGCTGATGAATGGGTACTCTATACCTACATCATCCGGATTTTCTTCGTTGAGTGTCCTGAATGCCGGAAGCATGAAGAACAACGGCTGGGAGTTTAATATTTTTGGCAACGAAGTCATAAAGAGTGGTAAGTTCAAAATGGATGTTAATGTTTCTTTTGCTAACAATAAGAATACGATGACATCAATGGATCCTACAATTTTAGCAAGTTTAAACAGCGACTTTGACCGTTCCAATGGTTCTTATTTAACGCGTGTTCAGTTAAATAACGCTTTTGGTTCAATTTACGGATTCCGCTACAAGGGTGTTTATCAATATAGCAAATATAGTGATGCAGAAGTGAAAGGAGTGAGTGGTCCGAATGCCCCTGTTGTTAAAAGTGCAAATGGTCAGGTTATTTTGGATGAAAATCAGCGAACAAAGCCGATGTATTTTTGTTATGGGACTTCAGCCGCTTATGAATTTAAAGGCGGAGATGCAATGTATGAAGACATAAACCACGATGGTAATATTAATGAGCAGGATATTGTTTATTTAGGTAGTTCGTTGCCCAAAATTACGGGTGGATTTGGACTTAAATTCTCCTATGGTCGCTTGTCCCTGAACAATCAATTTAATTTCCGATATGGAAATAAGATTATCAATAAGGCCAGGATGAATGCAGAAAATATGTACTCAAATAATAATCAAAGCAAAGCTGTAAATTGGCGTTGGCGTGTGGAGGGTGATAATACGGATATTCCACGTGCTTTATACAATTATGGTTACAATTGGCTTGGTAGTGATCGTTTTGTTGAAGATGGCTCTTTTCTTCGACTGAATTATTCTCAGATTTCTTATTCAGTTGATCCAAAGCAATTGAAATTGATTGGTTTGGAACAATTAAGTCTGTATTTTACTGCAAACAATTTATTTTGTTTAACTAAATACTCAGGAGCAGATCCGGAAGTTGGTTATGGTTCTTATGGTGTTACCACTGATAATGCTCAGACTCCCCGTGCACGTTCATTTACTGCTGGAATTACTATTACGTTCTGATAATTCAATTTGTACGAATATGAAGAAATATATAAAAAAAATTGCAATCGCTGTTTGCTTGGGTTTTGTGACGACATCTTGTTCGGATTTTTTGAATATTACGCCTTTAAATGATGTAGTACTTGAAAATTACTGGACGAATAAAAATGACGTTCAAAGTGTTGTTACATCTTGTTATGCTGGTCTTGAAAATGCTGATTGCATAAAACGTATGGCTTGCTGGGGTGAGGTACGGTCTGATGATATTATTACAGGTCTTTCGACTCCTGATGATGAAAAGCAGATTTTGCTTGAGAATATACTTCCGACAAATTCCTATACTGCATGGACAAGCTTTTATCAGGTAATAAATCGTTGTAATACGGTGCTATATTATGCGCCAATGGTGGCTGAAAAGGATCCTAATTATACGCAGTCCGAATTGTTGGCAAATATTGCCGAAGTGAAGGCAATACGTGATTTGTGTTACTTTTATCTGATTAGGACTTTTCGTGATGTTCCGTTTGTCATGACACCTTCTATTGATGACACGCAAGATTACAAGGTCGCCCCCTCTTCTTTCGATACTATTCTTACTGCCTTAATTGCAGATTTGGAGAGTGTTAAGGACAATGCCGTGAAAGCATATCCGACAACGCTTGACAATACCAGCAAGATAACCCGCTGGTCCATTTATTCAATTTTGGCTGACATGTATCTTTGGAAGCAAGATTACAATAATTGCATTAAATATTGTGATTTGGTAATTGATTATAAGAAAGCGGCTTATCAAACAGATTTATCAGCAAATCGTTCCAATAGCGATTTGGCTTTATACCATGGCTATCCTCTTATAGATGAACAAACTGGTGGCGCCAATTCTGGCAATGCCTATTCTGAGATATTTGGTACTGGTAACTCCTTTGAAAGTCTATTTGAACTTAATTTTGTTAATAATCAATCTGTTACGAATTCTTTTGTGCACGATTATTATGGCTCAAGTACGACGAATGTGGGCTATTATGGTGCGCCCGATTTCTTGTTTGAAAATGCCTATGCAGGTACGAATTCTGTTTTTACGCCTACAGATTGCCGATATTTGGAAGATATGAAAATTTCATCCTCCAATTATTCCATTTGTAAATATACAAATACGGATGTTAGTTTTAATAATACAACCTCAACTACAGCTGCGCAACCGGATGTTCAAGAATCCCGGAGAAACACAAGTTATGCAAACTGGATTATCTACCGTTTTACAGATGTTTTGTTGATGAAAGCTGAGGCTGAAATTGAATTGAGTGGTGATGTTGTGTCAGGAGCTTTAACTCAAAATCAGTCCGCAAATTATCAGGATGCCTTTAGTTTAATTACGGCTGTTTATAATCGTGCTAATAATATAAGTGATAACGATGCAGACTCTTTGGTTTATGATACTTATGCTACGTCCCGATCGACAATGGAAAATTTTATGTATCAAGAAAGACAACGTGAATTCCTTTTTGAAGGAAAGCGCTGGTATGATCTTGTCCGAATGGCTCGTCGCGATGGCTACAATACCCGTCTCGTAAATTTTGTTATAAGCAAGTATACGGATAATACGAGTGCAATTCGAATTAAATTGAGTTCTCCCGATATTTTGTATTTTCCTTATAATGTGAATGAGCTTAAAGCGAACTCAAAGTTGACTCAGAATCCTGCTTATATAACAGATAAAACGATAACTATAGGTAATTAATTTAATGCAAGGATAGCAAGAAATTTTAAAGTAGATATGAAAAATTCTAATTATCGTTATTGTCGTCTATTGCTGGTTGTTCCCCTGATGGTTGTTTTGTTGTTTTCTGTCAGTTGTAAGGACGATTCAGTAAGCAAGTATTACTATACTTTTACTGGAGAAACAGTTGCAAGTTATTTGCAGAATAGTAATGGCAAGTTCAGTAGTTTTGTTGAGATTTTGAAGCGAGCCAACAAGTTGGAGCTACTTTCTACTTATGGTGAATATACTTGCTTTGCCCCGACTAATACCGCGATAAGCAATTATATAAGTACTTTAGGCTTGTCATCGGTTAGTAGTCTTACTGATGCAGAATGTGATACGATAGCACGGACGCATTTGGTTAAAGGAGCTTACTTTACTGCCAATTTGAGTGATGGGGCACTTCCGGCGGCGAATATGCTGGATCGCTATCTGGTCTTGTCCAGTGATTCGGACATAAGCAATGGCAACAAGTTGATATATTATATTAATAAAACCTCGAAGCTTATTGCACGTGATGATTCGGTGACGAATGGTGTTGTCCATACGATTGATAAGGTTATCTCGTCAAGTAATGATATGTTGCCTGATTTGATGGAGAAAGATTCAACAATTTCGTTGTTTGACAGTGCTTTGGTTGCGACTGGATTGGCTGATACGCTCAGTAAATATTATATAGATGCAACCTATTCGTGCAGTGAGGATTCTGTCGTCAATGGTATTCCTTATCATACAGGAGATGAAAATGAAACGGGTTATTATCCTGCAAAACGGTATTTTAAGTATACAGTCTTTGCCGAACCGGATAAGGTGTTTCATGCAAGTGGTATAACAAATCTGAAAGATCTGACCGCTTATGCGAAATCAATATATGATGCTACTTATCCCGATGATGCCGGTCTGTATGATAATGATTTAGGAAACCGTAAGAATCCTTTAAACCGCTTTGTCTCTTATCATATACTTGACCGTCTTGGCAATTATAATGATTTAACCATTTCCGGAACAGTGAAGCAACTCATGCAGGTTACTTCGGCTATGGATGCGACAGATATTTATGAGACGATGTGCCCGCATACTGTTATTCAGTGTAGTACTCCCTCTGTTGGGTTGTTCTTAAATCGCAAGGGTGTAGGTTCTGTCTATTCGGTTAAGGGTGTCAGGGTATGGGCACCTTCTGAGTCAAAGACCGATCAAAGTGCATTGAATGGTATTTATCAATATATAGATGATATTTTGACTTACAGTGTGAATACACGAGACGTTGTTTTCAATTGCCGTTTTCGTTTTGCTGCAACGACATTGTCGTCTGATTTTATGACCAGTGGCGCAAGGGGCAGAGCAGGTACAGTTACTTGTACAGCTTTTAAGAACGGATCTGTAAAAGACTGGACATTTACAAACCAGACTTTTGTTTCGTGTCGCAATCGTCATACAGGTTTTGTGTCTTATGAGGGAGATGAGATTGTTATGTTGGGCCAGTATGACTTTACTTTTAAGTTGCCGCCGGTACCAGAAGGAACTTATGAAATTCGTCTGGGATATTGTGCCATGCCAACACGTGGTGTTGCACAGGTTTATGCTGATGGTAAGCCTTGTGGGATTCCGCTTGATTTACGCGTTGTTGCGACCGATCCGTCAATTGGCTGGGTCGCAGATACGAATGGGGGTGCTTCCGCAGCAGATAAAGCTGAGGATAAGGCATTGCGAAACAGGGGATATATGAAAGGCCCAAATTCAGTTATGTGTAATTGGGGTTATTCGGTTGTTTTCAGAACTTTGTCATCGGCTTTTCGTTGTATTCTGACAACCAAATATCTATCATCAAGCGAGAATCATTATATGCGTTTCAAGCAGGTGCTGGATAACCCTAAGGCTGAATTTGCATTTAATTATTTGGAGCTGTGCCCAAAGAGCGTTTATGATAGTGATGCGGGAGAAGATATAAATTAAACAAGTATTTAATATTTATATGAAAAATTTTGATTTTCGCTTATTGCTTTTTATACCCCTGATGGTTGTTTTGTTGTTTTCAGTCAGTTGTTCAGACGACCCTGTAAGCAAATATTACTATACTTTTACGGGGGAAACTGTTGCCAGCTATTTGCAGAATCGTAGTGACAAGTTCAGTAGTTTTATAGAGATATTGACGCGTGCCAATAAACTTGAGCTGCTTTCCACTTATGGAGAATATACGTGCTTTGCCCCGACCAACACAGCTATAAGCAATTATTTAAGTACTTCAGGTCTGTCATCGGTTAGTAGTCTTACTGATGCAGAATGTGATACAATTGCACGAACGCACTTGGTCAAAGGAGCTTATTTTACTGTTAATTTAAGTGATGGAGCGCTTCCGTCGGCGAATATGTTGGATCGCTATCTGGTTTTGTCCAGTGATTCGGACGTAAGCAATGGCAACAAGCTGGTATATTATATCAATAAAACCTCGAAACTTATTGCGCGTGATGATTCGGTGACGAATGGTGTTGTCCAAACGATTGATAAGGTTCTGTCAACAAGTAATGATATGTTGCCCGATTTGATGGAGAAGGATTCCACAATTTCGTTGTTTGACAGTGCTTTTGTTGCGACCGGATTGGCTGATACGCTTAGTAAATATTATATAGATGCGAACTATTCATGCAGCGAAGATTCGGTTATCGATGGTATTCCTTATCATACGGGAAATGAAAATGAGACGGGTTATTACACTGCAAAACGATATTTTAAGTATACAGTCTTTACTGAACCGGATAAGGTATTTCGTGCAAATGGCATAACAAATTTGAAAGAACTGACAGCATATGCGAAATCTGTCTATGATGCTACTTATCCTGAAGATGCCGGTAAATATGACAATGACATTAGAAACCGCAGGAATCCTTTAAACCGATTTATTGCTTATCATATACTTGACCGTCTTGGCAATTATAATGATTTAACGGTTTCCGGCTCAATTAAGACATATATGCAGGTTTCTTCGGCAATGGATGCGACAGATATTTATGAGACGATGTGTCCGTTCACTGTTGTTCAATGCAGTGCTCCTGCAGATGGCCTGTTTTTAAATCGCAAGGGTGTAGGTTCTGCCTATTCGCTTAAGGGTGTCAGGGTATGGGCCCCTTCTGAATCAAACGTCGATCAGAGTGCATTAAATGGCATTTATCATTATATTGATGATATTTTGACTTACAGTACAAATACACGAGATGTTGTTTTCAATTGCCGTTTTCGTTTTGATGCTACAACATTGTCGTCCGATTTTATGACCAGTGGTGCAAGGGGCAGAGACGGTACGGCGACTTGTACAGCCTTTAAAAACGGATCACTTAAAGACTGGACATTTACCAACCAGACTTTTGTTTCTTGTCGCAATCGCCATGCTGATTTTGATTGTTATCAGGGAGATGAGATTGTTTTATTGGGTCAGTATGACTTTACTTTCAAGTTGCCGCCGGTGCCTGAAGGAACTTATGAAGTTCGTTTGGGATATTGTGCCATGTCTACGCGTGGAGTTGTACAGGTTTATTTCGATAATTCTCCTTGTGGAATTCCGCTTGATTTACGTGTAGGTTCAACTGATCCTTCTATTGGCTGGGTTGCAGATACGAATTTGGGAGCTTCCTCGGCAGATAAAGCTGAAGACAAGGCATTGCGTAACCGGGGATATATGAAAGGTGGAGATTCAATGCGTAAGTATGCGTGGGGTGGTTATTATGTTTTTAGATCAGAGTCTCAGTGTTTCCGTCGTATATTGACCACTAGAGTTTTTTCCTCAAATGAAACACACTATTTGCGTTTCAAGCAGGTTCTGGATAACCCTAAGGCTGAATTTGCCTTTGATTATATGGAGTTGTGTCCAAAGAGTGTTTATGACAGTGAGGTGGGAGAAGACATTCATTAATGAATTAACAGGAAATGAAAAATATGAACAAGCTATTATTCAAATTTACAGGCGCAGCAGTAGTTAGTACTTTCTTGCTGATCGCATTTTATTCTTGCAGTGACACATGGGATGCTCACTATAAAACAAGTTCAACATCGGGATCTAACCAGACACTTTTAGCTAGAATTGAAAGTGACAACAATTTGAGCGATTTCAAGGAAGTACTTGACAGTGTTAAGGTGTTTAGGGAAACTAAACAAACTTCTGTCAGTTATTCTGACCTACTAAATGAAGATCAATCCTTTACGGTTTGGGCTCCAGTTAATGGGACATTTGATAAAGATTCCCTTTTAGCATTGTGTCAGACAACCGATGGCAATTTTGCCGTTGCAAAGCATTTTGTTAAGAATCATATAGCCCGTTATCCTTACTCTGTAGGTGCTGGTGTCAACAAGTCGGTTGAGATGCTTAATCAGAAAAAGGAACAATTGACTCCAACTACGATGGGCGGTGTTAAAATAGATTCGTCAAACCTTGTTTCCAAGAACGGTATTCTTCATATAATTTCCAGTCAGCTTCCTTTCTCTTATAATATCTATGAGGCATTGACAGAGATTAACGAATTTAGCCCTATCGGAGATTTTCTTAAAGCTTACGAAACAAAGACACTTGATATTTCGAGTTCTGTCCCGTCGGGAATAGTTGATGGACAAACAGTTTATGTTGATTCTGTTATGAATACATACAATATGTTATTGGATGATTTTGGACCTATTGATTCAAATGACAGTACATACTGGCTGCTTGCACCTACAAAAACCGCATGGAATGATGCTTATACAACGGTTTCCAGCTATTTCAATTATGCTTATGTTTTAGGTAAAGATTCCTTGCAGAGTTACTATACAAATCATTCTTTGTTGGAAGATTTGATTTTTAATGCAAAAACTCAGCCGTCTCCCAAGGATTCATTAATGTCGACCCAATATTCATCGATGTCGACCCAACATTCATCGATGTCGACCCAATATTCATCGGATCCGACTATGCATGTTTTCTACCATCCGTATGCTTCTGATGGTATTTTTTCAACGGTATTCGACAGTCTTTCGTGTGGCAATGGCACCATCTATAAAATAACTAAATGGCCATTAAATATTCAAAATGTATTTTTTGCACCGATCAAAGTTGAAGCTGAGCGCACATCAAACCTTACGAGTCTTGTTTTGGCCACTGCGAACACTCGTAATATAACTGCAGATAGTATATCTGGCCAGGGTTATCTTGATATTGTGCCTAAAACAACTTCAGCCAAATGGGTGGCAACGTTTAGTATTCCGAATACTTTATCCGGTACTTATGATGTTTGTATTGTATTGTTGCCAAAATCGGTATTTAACGCCAAAACAACAGACTTTAAACCAAATAAGTTCCTGGCTTCATTGTCGTATTATGATGTGAGTGGTACTAAGCAAAGTATTACTTGTAATAATTACAATTTAAATAATACTGATTTTACGAATAATGCATATCGTGTAGACACTGTTAAGCTTTGTACTTTTTCTTTTCCAACATGCAATTACGGTCAGCAAACAGCAACGGTATCATTGAAATTGACCTGCGATATGTCAACTGCTGATCAAAAAACGTATTCCAGAGAGATATATATTGATTGCATCTATCTTAAACCTAATGTAGCAAATAAATGATTAAAGTAATGAACAATATTCAATCATACAGAAAACCTATGTATAATATGCGTGTGTTTGCTCTGCTTGGCTTGTCAATACTGTGTGCTTCCCCCATAATGGCACAGAATAAGCATTCTATCCAGCGGCATGGGATAAATAAAGTCTCTAAGGAATATCCTTCGAAGGATGTATCTGGTATAGTAACCGATGCTACTACGGGCAAACCATTGGTAGGTGTTCATGTTCTGGCTTACGGCAATAGCAAGTATGCTGCGATGACCGGCGATGATGGTTCCTATACCATTCGTGTCCCTGAGTTTATAACTTCGCTGACGATGTCAGTTGAGGGTTTCAATTTATCTCAATGTGCCATAAATGGTCGCTCTAAAGATGTTAATGCGTCTCTTTATTCTGATGCTTTTACATCTAACTACAATGATAAAACGACAGCAACGTCAAATAAAACTGCTGCTCAATTTGATAATAATGCTGATTTAAGTATTGACAAACAAATCCAGTCAAATTTGGGTGCGGATGTTCATACCATTATGCGTTCGGGACAGCCGGGAATCGGAGGTGTTATGTTTATGAATGGTTTGAACTCGCTAAAAATCAATGCCCAACCCTTAATTGTGCTGGATGGTGTGCTGATGGATATGCAATATGACCGGACAATGCTTCATGACGGGTATTATAATAATTTACTGACAAACATTAATGTTGATGATATTGAGAAAATAGATGTCCTGAAAAATGGTACGGCGATTTATGGCGCCAATGGTGCCAATGGCGTCATACTTATTGATACCAAGCGAAACAAGAGTATGGCTACCAAGATTGATTTTTCGTTGAGTGGAAGTTATGAGCTAATACCGAAATTACCTGATATGATGGGTGCGTCGGACTATCGTACTTATGTTTCCGAGCTTCTTGGTTCAACTGGTACAGACTTGTCTAATTATAAATTTTTAGAAAGTGACCCTTCCTACTATTATTATAATACGTATCATAATAATACAGATTGGACAAAAGAAACGTACAAGAATACCTTTCTTCAAAATTATGGAATTTCAGTACAAGGTGGTGATGAAGTGGCAAGTTATTCTCTTTCAGTCGGATATACAGATGCCAACAGTAATTTAAAAGACAATGATTATACCCGTTTTAATATCCGGCTTAATTCAGATATCGTTTTGAGTAGTAGAACGACCATTCGTTTTGATGCATTATTTAGCGATGTTAACCGTGATTTGCGTGATGATGGAGTTTCCAGTGATGTGACTAAAGGTACCATAACTTCACCGGGTTTTTTGAGTCTTATTAAAGCTCCTTTCCTGAGTCCTTATACCTATGATACAAAAGGGCATCTTTCGTCTTTTCTTGCTGATGCTGATGACTATCTTGATCAAGTGCTTGGAACGGATGCATCTTTGGCCAATCCCTCAAGTCTTCTTTCTTATGGTGAAGCACAGAATAAAAATGCATTCGGCAATCGTATGGTCAATCTAGCTATTACACCGAAGTATAAAATCAATGGAAACCTTTCATTAAGCGAACATTTTAGTTACTCATTGACCAATACCAATGAGAACTATTATATCCCGGTTTCAGGTGTGCCTTTGTTCGTCGTAGAAAACGTTGGAACAGTTTCAAATGTGGCTGAATCCCAGGCTGCGCGGCAGAATATATTTTATAGTGACACACGTTTAGACTGGAAAAAATTATCCGGTGCAAATTCCTTTTATGTTTTTGGAGGCCTGCGTTATGTAAATAGTCTGTATAGCCTGAATAGAATGGCCGGATATAATACCGGTAACGACAAGACCCCTAATATGTCTACAAGCCTTTTATATAAAAAGATTACAGGTGTAGATGATAAGAGCAAGACATTTACTTATTATGGAACTGCGGATTATAATTACAAAGAAAAATACTTTCTGAGTGGAGGTGTCAGTATGGAAGCCTCTTCACGTTTTGGACAGGATGTGAAAGACGGAATTAAGTTGTTTAATGTTCCGTGGGGTCTATTCCCATCCGTGCAAGGTGCATGGGTAATGTCATCTGAACCATGGTTTAAGTCAAATGATATTGTCAATTCTCTGAAACTTAATTTGGGTTATGATCTTTCAGGGAATGACGACCTTGACTATACTGCATCCAAAACTTATTTTACTGCAACCAAAATTTTGTCTGCCGTTGACGGCCTTTCTATTGCCAATATCGGCAATACCACATTGCAATGGGAAACAACCAAACGCCTTACCGGCGGGCTTAACATGAACATGCTTCATGACAGACTTTCTGTTCAGGCAAACGTCTTTTCGAGCCATACAAACAATCTGGTTACTTTAAAGGAGCTGGCATATGTAAGTGGGCTAGATAAAAACTGGAGCAATGATGGTTCACTTAAAAATTCGGGTTATGACCTTTCCTTGAATGGCAAGGTTTTAAATCTCAAAAACCTGAAATTTGAAATGGGCTTTTCTGTCGCACATTATAAGAATGAAATTACTTCTTTACCTGACAATAATGCTTCTTTCTCTACGACAATTTATGGTGCAAATGTTCTTACTCAGGTTGGCTCTCCAGTCGGTGTTTTCTATGGGTACAAAACAAATGGGGTGTATTCTACGACTGATGCTGCAGAGAAAGATGGTTATTATATGGTGAGCTCCACAGGTGCCAAAGAGTATTTCAGTGCAGGTGATGTGAAATTTGTTGATAAGGACAATAACAAAGTTATTAACGATAATGACCGGTGTATTATTGGTGATCCTAATCCAAAATACTATGGTAACATTTTCGCACACCTTAATTATAAGCGGGTTGGCCTAAATGTTGTTTTTAACTATTCAGTTGGCAATGATGTTTATAACTATGAGCGATCTATTCTTGAGAGCGGAAGCTATTTCTACAATCAGACCACTGCATTGAAAAATCGCTGGGTGTATGAAGGACAAGAAACCAATGTTCCGAAAATATCTTATCTGGATGAGATGGGCAACAGCAGATTCTCAGACCGTTGGATTGAGGACGGTTCCTATTTGCGCTTGAAAACAGTAACACTGAGCTACAACCTACCTTTTCATTCAACCTATCTTCAAAGTATAACGCTTTGGTGCTCTGCGGAAAATTTGCTTACATTTACCAAGTATTTGGGAAGTGATCCAGAATTCTCCTTAAGCAATGATGTGTTGAGTCAGGGTATCGACCGCGGGCTGCTTTCGCAGGGACGCAATTTCTCAGTAGGTCTCAAGATTAATCTTTAAACGACGTTAGATAATGAAAACGAAATCAATAATACGGATTTGTATGTTAGTGTCACTGTTGGGAATTACCTGCTCATGCGAAGACATGCTGAAGACTGATTCTAATTTAGTGATGTATGCAGACCAAAACAAACTTAATTCTGCTATGGATACAGTTTATTCTGTTATCGGTATTGTAAACAAAATGCAGACGATTGCTGACCGTACCGTTCTCCTTGGTGAATTACGTGGTGATCTGGTACAGGTTACATCAAGTGCTTCCGAAGCTTTGCAGCAACTTGCCAATTTTACCGTTGCAGATACGGCTACGAATGTTTATAATTCTCCCAAAGATTATTATGCTATTATAAATAATTGTAATTATTTTTTGGCAAATGCAGACACAACCCTGAAAAAGCGAAATAAGAGCGTGTTTATAAAAGAATATGCGGTTATTAAAGCTTATCGTGCCTGGACCTATCTTCAGTTGGCTCAGATTTATGGTAAAGTGCCCTTTTATACGGAACCGATACTGACAGAAGCGCAAGCTAATAAGACTTATCCAATGTATGGTATTACGGATATCTGCAATTATTTTATTGATGACTTAAAGCCATACATAGACACAGATTTGCCTTCTTACGGAACGATAAACGGATGGAACTCTACTCGGTTCTTTATTCCTGTGAGAATGCTTTTGGGCGATCTTTGTCTGTGGGCTGGACGTTATAAAGAGTCTGCGCAATATTATCATGACTATTTGTCAAATGTGAATGATCCAATGGCTGTTGGTTTCAATAGGTTAGCCTGGCAATCCAGTGATTTTAAAGGAATTGAGGAGTGGCTTGGTAGTGGGCGTGGTTCCCGAAATGCAAATGATCCAAGTGATGAGGTGATTACCTATATCCCTATGGATTCAACGGCATATAGTGGAACGACAAGTGATTTACCAAACATTTACAACTCAACGACGGATAACAATGATTATTTTCAGGTTACTCCTTCCGTAGCATTAAAGCAGTTATCGGCCTCTCAGGTTAACTGTCTGGTCTATACAAATGGAACACAGCTTGATACTGTATATGCTCCAACCAGTGGGCTTACCAATGATTTAGAGTATGGTGATTTGCGTCTTGCTACTGTATATACAAAACAAACGGTCAGTCAATCTTCTTCGAAATATTCTACCAATCTTCAAGATATTAGTAAATTTGAGACCAATAATGTCAGTCTGTACCGTACTGGTCTGGTTTATCTACGCTATGCCGAAGCTCTTAACCGGGCTGGCTTTCCGAGTGCTGCTTTTGCTGTGTTAAAATATGGTTTGATTAGTTCCAATATTGTAAATTATGTAGATACAGCTGAAACAGCTAAATCGGGTTCGCTTTTTACATTTAATGAGAATTACTTTACTGCAGACAACACACTTGGTCTTCATTCACGTGGTTGTGGTTATACTGAAGCCAACCAATATTATACGCTGCCTGTTGCAAGTACTCAGGATTCTGTAATTACGAAAGTTGAAGATTTGATTTGTGATGAAATGGCTCTTGAAACTTCTTTTGAAGGATATCGCTATTATGACTTGATGCGTATAGCGCTTCGCCGCGGTGAGCCTGATTACCTGGCAAAACGAGTTGCTAACCGTTCTGGCTCATTGAATGGTACTTTATATTCTAAACTGCTGAATGAAAGTAATTGGTACCTTCCGCTGAAATAAAATAGATTTTATAGTGAGATTATTGAAATAAATTATATTTTTACAGCGTGATTTATTTAATCACTTGGGTAAAATCCCCACCCCTTGATATAATATCAGGGGCTGGGGATTACCTTAGGGTTCATACTTTTTAATATTGTTTTTTTATTTTAATTTTCAACCTTAATTTTTCAACCTTAAAATTAATTTTTTTATGAAAAAGAAACTTTCCTTCTTTCTAATTATGACAGCATTGTTTGCCAGTATGTACTTGCGTGCGCAGGATATATCTTCGGGTTTGAAGATACATTATACTTTTGACAATGATGCTGGTACAACGGTGCCAGATGTAACCGGCAATGGACTGGACGCAACCATGGAAGGTGCTGCTGCAGATACAATTGGACTTCCGGATGGCAATGGCGTTACCATGAAGAATGTCGCTAATTATCTGTTACTTCCGACCGGTATTACAGATGGGGTGTCTGACTTTACCATTGCATCTTGGGTGAATGTGGAAAATCTCACAACCTGGGGACGTATTTTTGATTTTGGAACAGGAACATCCTCTTATATGTTCTTAGCTCCTTCAAATGGTTCTGTTCCGCGTTTTGCATTTAAGAACAACGGCGGGAGTGAGCAAGCGGTTAATGGCCCTACTGCTTTTCCTATTGGCGTGTGGACACACGTGGCTGTAACTGGTGCTTATAACGCTACGAAAGGGATTGGTGACGTTAAGATGTATATAAACGGAATACTTCAAGGCGAGAATGCGGCTGTAACAATTACGCCTGATTCATTTGCTACAACTCTGAATTATATTGGAAAATCTCAATGGTCAGATCCGACTCTTAATGGTGTTGTGGATGATTTCCGCTTTTATACAAGGGCTTTAAGCAATGATGATATTCTGAGCTTAATTGGACGTTCTGCTGACCTTATTACCCAATATCATGCCTTGGCTATTGGTTATGTTGAAGGTGATTCAGCAACGAGTGTCACTGAAAATTTAACATTGCCAACTACGATGGGTAGTAATGGCGTGACTGTATCCTGGAGCTCTTCAAGTCCAGATGTTGTATCTGAAACCGGTGTTGTTAATCGACCTGATAGATACAATTCAACTGTTATTTTGACTGCAATTCTTCGTGCAAATGCAACGGACACTCTTGTAACGTCATTCTCGGTAGTGGTTCAAGCTTTGAATCCAGCCACGGATGCTTTGGCAGAGTGGAATTTCGTAACAGACAGTGTTCATATAAATGATGGAGTTATAACAGTAGGAGATGCTTCTGGTAATGGTTATATTGCCACTTGTTACAGGAGTGCCAAAATAAAGACTATAGGTACAACAACCCAGTACAATGTATTGGATGTGGGTTCAAATAACGGTTATTTAGATCTGGGAAGTCAAGATACTTTCGGTAAGTTAATTTATGGTCTTAGTGGCGATTATTCTATTGGCCTTTATTACCGTACATCAAAAGCGTATAATTTTGCCGATTATGGGAATAGTTTCTGGATGTTTTCTAATAGTGATACTACAACTCAAACCGGCATGATGTACTATGAACCAAGACGGTCTTATGCGGCTATTACAGCATCCAATTACAATGCAGAACAAGGTCCTATGATGAACGCACAGTCTCCAATAGGCAGTTGGCACCATATCTTGTATTCACAGACAGGCACAAACGGAACTTTATATTTGGATGGTGTTCCTGTGGATACAGCCGTAGTGACGAAGGAACCTGCTACTACCTTGTTTACAACTGGTCGTACAGGCACAATTTGTAACTGGATTGGACATCCGGGCTATACTGGTAATTCTTACTTAAAATATACCATGATTTATGATTTTAAGATCTATGGTTATGGATTATCAGGAGATGATCTTCAAAGTGTAGATGGTGAGAATGTTCCGGGAATGATTAGTAATTTGAATACTGCTTTAGCTCAGGATTCTGATTATCAGTTGCCTGACCTGAAAGCAGCATATGATGCTCTGTCACTTGGAGATTTGACGGGTGTTACTTCTAATATAGCTTTGCCTTCAAAGAGTCCATCCTATCCCTCCGTTGCTATTACTTGGACAACAAGTGATGCTTCTGTTGTTACAAAAGATGGTGTTATAACCCGTCCTAATGTATATGATGTTAATGCGACTTTGACAGCAACTTTGTCATTAAGCAGTCAGACTTTATCAAAGAGTTTCCCGATAACTGTTTTGGCAAATGAAGGGACCGCTTATACAAGTAATTTACTGGTTAAATATGATTTTGCGAATGCAACTACTTCTGATACTATTGTAACGGATGCTGCCCAACAGCATTATACGGGAGCTTTAAAAGGGGGAGCATCAATTCATACGATTGGTACATCAACCAAATATAATGTTCTGGCATTGGGTAGCAACAACGGATATCTTGATATGAGTAAAGCCGTAGGTAGAGTTATTTACCATCTTGACACTGCTTATACGATCAGTACTTATTACCGTGTTGATACCGGCTATACTAACATTGGCGGTAATGGCAACTTTATCTGGACTTTTGCCAACAGAGATACACTTGGGACAACTCAGAATGGTGGAATGTATTGTGTTTTGAATGACAGAGAGTTCCAAATCACCAAGACTTATTATTCAACACATCAGGGTATAAGTTATGGTTCGGCTACACCCAAAGGAGCTTGGCATAATATAACCTATACACAATTTGGTGACAGTGGAGCGATTTATTACGATGGTTCTCTTATCAAGACAGATACAGTTATGTGGACTCCTCTCAATTCTATTCCTAAAAGTGGTTATACGGGTACGCTCTGTAACTGGATTGGACGTTCTCCTTACCCAAGTGATAGTTACCTGAAAAAAACTGCGATTTATGACTTCAGGATTTACAATAAATCAATGGATTCTACTGGGATTGAGAATGAATTGAATGTTTTAACTAAGCTTCCTCTTTTGGATGCCGCATATGCAGAATACCAAGATATAGATATAGCAACAGGTATTCAATCAGTTAACGGCGAAAAGATCAACGTTTATACGAACGCAAACGGAATTAAGGTTGAAGGCTTGACCGGTAAGGAAAAAGTATCTGTATTTGATATTTTTGGTCGCTCTGTAAGGGTTACCAATCCTTCTGAGATCAAGGTTAAAGCAGGTATTTATATTCTGAAAGTAGACAATAACGCAGCAAAAGTGCTTGTGCGTTAATCAGATATAATTCTGTGATATAATTTTGAATCCGGGTATTGTCTCAATTTTGACAATATCCGGATTCTATTTATAAGCATTTATTGAAAGCGGTTTCAGTTGTATAAATTGAAACCGTTTTAATTTTATGAACGTGTAAATTGACGAAGAGTGTATGTTTCATGTTTAATTTAAAATAGTTATATTTACCGCTTAAAACAGAAAAGAAAAGCAGGCGTTTTAGGAGAAAAAATTAGAGAATAAATAGATTTAAATCATAATAGAAATGAATACACAAAACAAAAATGTGGCACTGAGTCAAAAAGTGTCAATGAGAGAGAAGATTGGTTATAGTATGGGAGATGGCGCAGCCAATCTTGCTTTTCAAATGATGATGATGTTCCAGATGTTCTTCTATACTGACGTTTTTGGAATTAAAGCGACTGCTGCTGGAGCTATTTTGTTGTTGGCACGTTTCGTGGATGCTTTTGTTGATCCGTTGGTGGGTGTTCTTTCAGACCGAACCAATACCAAATGGGGAAAATATCGCCCCTGGATTTTATGGACAGTGCTGCCTTTTGCAGTGTTTTTTATCTTGGCATTTACTACACCAGATTTAGGAGAACGCGCAAAAATTATTTATGCCGGGATTACCTATACGCTATTTATGTCTATTTATTCTTTTAATAACACGCCATATTCTTCGTTGGGAGGTGTTATGAGCAGTGACATAAGAGAGCGTACCAGCATTTCATCCGTCCGCTTCGTTACTGCAACGATTGCAACTTTTGTTGTTCAGGGTTTGACCTTGCCTTTGGTCAGTAAGTTTGGAAACGGACAAGCAAATGATCCCAGGGGCTGGTTCATTACGATTTGCCTTTTTGCGACTGTGGCGGTCGGATTGATGCTTATTACATTCTTTTCAACAAAAGAACGTATAACGCCGCCAAAAGATCAGAAGACCGATTCAAAACAAGATTTTAAAGATCTTGTTCATTGTACTCCCTGGAAAGCAATGTTTGTGCTTACGTTATTTCTTTTTATAACGCTTTCTTTGTTTGGTAGCGCTATGAGCTATTATTTTAATTATTTTGTCGATAAACAAGCTCTTTTTAATTTTGTTCAAAAATTCGGACTTGTCAGTTCAGGGGAGCCGACATTTTGGCAGAAAATCCTGGATATGTTTGGCTTGATTTCGAAGCCTGATTTGAGTAATGTGTTTGCTGTAGGATATAGTTTCTTTAATATGATTGGGCAGCTTGTTACTTTGGCGGGCGTTTTGCTTCTTTCTCAGCCTTTATCGTCCCGTTTTGGTAAGCGTAATGTCTTTTTAATTTGCTTGGGGTTGACCGGTGTGTTTACGGGTATGTTTTACCTGGTGGATTCCAGACAGGTTGGTTTGATATTTATTATTAATATTCTTAAGAATGCAGCGTATGCACCGACTATCCCTTTATTATGGGCTATGATGGGTGATGTTGCAGACTATTCAGAGTGGAAAAACCGCCGTCGTGCTACGGGGTTGTGTTTTGCAGCTATTGTTTTTGCTTTGAAAGCCGGTTTGGGTATAGGTGGCGCCCTTTGTGGCGGTATTGTTGAAAGTTTTGGTTTTGTGGCTAATACGACACAAAATGTAAATTCTCTATTGGGTATTCGTTTAACATCAAGCTTGATACCGGCTGCAACATTTATAATAGCCACGTGTGCCCTGTTTTTCTATCCTATTTCAAAAAACGTTAATAAAAAGTTACAGGCGGAATTGACAGAACGTCGCCTTGATGCTGACAAACCCGGAGAAGAGTTGTAGAAATTATTAATTTTAGAAAAATATGTTGAAAAAAGCGAAATATTTGATCAGTAACGATTACATGGCTGATCCGGCTGTACATGTATTTGATGGAAAATTATATATATATCCGTCTCATGACTGGGAATCCGGCATTCCGGAAAATGATAACGGCGATCACTTTGATATGAAAGATTATCATGTATTTTCCACGGAAGATATAGAGAATAAGCCGCTTACCGATCACGGTGTTGTGCTGAAAGTTGAAGATATTCCATGGGCTGGCCGTCAGTTGTGGGATTGTGATGTGGCTTACAAAGACGGGAAATATTATATGTATTTTCCATTAAAGGACAAAAATGATGTTTTTCATATTGGTGTAGCAATTTCCGATAGTCCTGCAGGTCCGTTTATTCCCCGGCCTGATCCTATAAAAGGTAGTTATAGTATTGATCCTGCTGTGCTCAAGGATGAAAATAATTATTATATGTACTTCGGCGGGCTTTGGGGTGGACAGTTGCAACGCTATTGGGACAATAAGGCTCTGGAAAGTGCTGCTTTGCCTTCTGATGAAGAAACTGCTTTGCCTCCGCGCGTTGCCCGTTTGTCAAATGATATGTTGGAGTTTGCCGAGGAACCTCGTCCCGTTGTTATCTTGGGTCAGGATGGTCAGCCGTTGAAGGCCGGACAGAATACGATTCGTTTTTTTGAAGCCTCCTGGATGCATAAATATAAAGGTAAATATTATTATTCTTATTCTACAGGTGATACACATTACATTTGCTATGCAATCGGTGACAATCCCTATGGGCCTTTTGTATATCAGGGTATTATACTGACCCCGGTTGTAGGATGGACGACGCATCATTCCATTGTTGAGTTTAAGGGTAAATGGTATCTTTTTCATCACGACTGTGTGCCTTCAGGCGGAAAAACATGGCTGAGGAGCTTAAAAGTTATTGAACTGGAATATGATTCTGAAGGTAAGATTAAAACCATTGACGGAGGTGGCAATGAAGGTATTTAGAATTGTTGTTTTAATCCTGTTTATTTTTCCGGTTTCCATTCTGGCTCAGGAAATTGTAAACCTGTACCCGGGTAAAGTCCCTAATTCCAGAATAACGGGAATAAAAGAAACAAACACTTCGGGAATGATTAGAGGTGTGACAGTGCCGACTTTGGAACTATATCTTCCTGAAAAAGGAAAAGCTACCGGTGCGGCAGTTGTAATTTGTCCTGGGGGAGGGTACAGTGTAATTGTATTTCAGGGCGAAGGTGTTTCAACAGCTAAGGCGTTTGCCAGAAACGGAATTGCCGCTTTTGTTTTAAAATACCGTCTTCCGGATGATTCGACTATGCTTGATAAGAAAATAGGTCCGTTGCAAGATGCCCAGCAAGCTATTAAAATGGTAAGGGAAAATGCTGCCCGATGGGAGGTTGATCCAAACAAGATAGGAATAATGGGCTTTTCAGCCGGAGGTCATTTAGCTTCAACAGAAGCCACTCATTTCAAGGAATCGTTAATTGATAATAGCAACAGCACCAGTTTGCGTCCTGACTTTCAGATTTTGGCTTATCCGGTTATCAGTATGCAGGATCGTTTAACTCATCGTGATTCGAGGAGGCAGTTATTGGGGGAAAAGCCATCTAAAGAGACTGTTGATGAATTTTCAAATGAATTGCAGGTGGATAATACCACTCCGCCTGCTTATATTACTCATGCGGCTGATGATAAAACAGTTGATGTGGACAATAGTGTTGACTATTTTGAGGCCTTGAGGCATCACAGTGTATCTGTAGAAATGCATATTTACCCGAAAGGTGGTCATGGTTTTATATTTAAACATGAAGGCTGGATGGAGCCCTTATTTAAATGGATGAGAGATTCTAAATGGGTTAATTAATAGATGCTTTAAATATTGAATATCATGAAACAGCTTGTTCCCTTCTTGTCTGTATTATTGTTATGTGTTTTCAATGCCAACTCACAAACTTTAGTAACACCTGCTCCGATGGGGTTTGACATTGTTCGGGAAAATATTTCTCACGGGAATATTGATAAAAAAAGTAATGCAGGTCGGCCTGCCGAAACAAATATTAGATCAGCAAAATATCCTCAGATTTTGCCTGATGGTCGTGCTGTCTTTCAGATTAAAGCTCCTGAAGCCCAAAAGGTACAACTTGATTTTGGCAAAAAGTACGACATGATTAAAAATAATGAAGGGGTATGGGAAGTGACAACCGATTCATTAAGCGAAGGTTTTCATTATTACTCTTTAATAATTGATGGTGTCTCAGTTGCAGATCCTGCCAGTGAGACTTTCTATGGTATGGGGCGTATGGCGAGTGGTTTTGAGGTGCCTTTTAAGGGTGATGGCTATTATGAAGAAAGATCTGTTCCCCATGGCGATATCCGATTCAAACGTTATTACTCAAATGTGACAAATACCTGGCGTAATTTTTATATGTATACTCCGCCGGGATATGATGAAAATTTTAGTGAAAAATATCCTGTATTATATATTATGCACGGTGGTGGTGAAGATCAGCGGGGATGGGCAATGCAGGGCAAAACTGATTTGATCCTTGATAACTTGATTGCTGAAAAGAAAGCAGTTCCTATGGTTGTGGTTATGCTTGACGGGAATTTGCCATTGAATTTTAGTGAAGAGGCATTGAAAACATTTGAAAAAGAGTTGAAGCAGAGCATTATTCCATTTGTGGAGGAAAATTACAGGGTAAGAACTGATGCAAACAGCCGTGCTCTTGCAGGGCTGTCATTGGGTGGTCTTCAGACTCTTTATGCAGGTGTCAGGAATACCGATATGTTTTCTTACCTAGGTGTCTTCAGCTCTGGTTGGTTCGCCAATCAAAAAGAACTTACAGATCCGCAATACGAGTATTTGAAAGAGAATGCTGATAAAATTAATAGCAATTTAAAAAAATTCTGGATTTCTGTAGGTGGTAAGGAAGATATTGCATGGCAAAATTGTCAGATTATGCGTTCGAAACTTGATGAAATGAAGATTAAGTACACATTCAGTGAATATCTTGGAGGACATACCTGGCCTGTATGGAGAAACAATATCTTTAATTTTGCCCAGATATTGTTTAAATAGTGAGACTGTTTTAAATATTGAAGATTGTTGAAATTAATAAAAAAAGAAATGAAAATATCACGAAAAGGCTTATGTGTGTTCGTTCTCTGTATGTTTCAAACATTGCAACTGACACAGGCCCAACAAGGCGGAAAACTCAAGATGTGGTATGATAAACCTGCCAAGGTATGGAACGAAGCTCTTCCTATTGGCAACGGCCGTATAGCAGCAATGGTCTTTGGTGATCCCGCCAAAGAAAAGCTTCAACTTAACGAAAGTTCATTCTGGTCAGGTGGACCATCCCGAAACGATAATCCCGACGGAATGAAAGGTCTGGATTCTATTCGTTATTATATTTTTAATGGTAACTACGTACGGGCTAATGAATTGTCAAACAAATATTTGACAGCAAAACAGTTGCATGGTTCCATGTTCCAGACTATCGGAAATCTTAACCTCGCATTTAATGGTGCTGAGAATTATACGGATTATTATCGGGAACTTGATTTGGAAAGGGCTGTTTTTACTACAACTTATAGAATTGGGAATGTAAACTACAAAAGAGAAGTTTTTGCGTCACAACCTGATCAGGTAATTGTTGTGAGGTTAACTGCCAGTGAATTAGGAAAACTTTCGTTTACGGCAAGTTTCGATAGTGAATTGCAAAAAAACGTGAAAGCTTTGGATGCTCATACACTTGAAATGACCGGACTCTCAAGTAGTCATGAAGGTGTGACAGGGCAAGTTAAATTTGATACCCGGGCCAAGATCATTACTTCGGGAGGGACTACAACCGTTTCTTCTGATAAAATAAATGTTAGTAATGTCGATGAAGTGACCATCTTAATTTCAATTGCAACCAACTTTGTCGATTATAAGACATTAACTGCCAATGAGGTTGAGAAATGTACCAACTACCTTGCTTTGGCTGAAAAGAAGGCATATCCAAAAATGCTAAAGAGTCACATTGCTGCTTTTCAGAAATACTTTAACCGTGTTAGCTTCGATCTTGGAACATCTCCGGCAGCTCATTTTCCAACTGATACTAGGATTAAAAACTTTTCAAAAAGTGTTGATCCGGAGTTGGTTTCCATGTATTATCAATTTGGACGTTATTTGCTGATTTGCTCATCCCAGCCAGGTGGACAAGCTGCTAATTTGCAAGGTATATGGAATGGTAGCAACAATCCCATGTGGGATAGCAAGTATACTATTAACATTAATACGGAAATGAACTATTGGCCGGCGGAAAAGTGTAATTTGACTGAAATGCACGAGCCTTTGGTACAAATGATCAAAGAACTTTCAGAGACTGGAAAGGAAACTGCTAAAGTGATGTATGGAAGTAGTGGGTGGGTAGCCCATCATAATACGGATATATGGCGAATTACGGGTGTTGTTGACTTTGCCGACGCCGGCCAATGGCCAATGGGTGGAGCATGGTTGTCTCAACATTTGTGGGAAAAGTACATATACAGTGGAGATGTGAAATATCTCGAATCTGTTTATCCGATATTGAAATCTGCATGTGAATTCTATAAAGACTTTTTAGTTGAAGAGCCTACTCATAAATGGTTGGTTGTAAGTCCTTCCGTTTCTCCTGAGAACACGCCTTCAGGGCATCGTAGTGCTTTGGTTGCCGGTGCTACCATTGATAATCAATTGCTTTTTGATTTGCTTACTAAAACCATTAGGGCTGCAAAACTATTAAATAAAGATGAAGCATTGATGGCTGATTTTCAGAAAATTTTGGACCGTTTGCCTCCGATGCAGATAGGTCGGTTGGGCCAGTTGCAGGAATGGATGGAAGATTGGGATAATGCGAGAGACCAGAATAGACACGTTTCGCACCTTTATGGATTGTTTCCCAGTAACCAAATATCTCCCTTCTCTACACCTAAATTGTTTGATGCAGCTCGTACCTCGCTTATCTACAGAGGTGATGTCTCCACTGGCTGGTCTATGGGTTGGAAAGTAAACTTATGGGCTCGTCTATTGGATGGTAACCATGCGCGTAAACTTATTTCAGACCAGCTTACTTTGGTCGATCCAGTTAAAGGTGGTTTCGGTGGCGGAGGCGGCACTTATCCGAACTTCTTTGATGCACATCCACCTTTCCAAATTGATGGAAACTTTGGTTGTACATCGGGTATTACAGAAATGCTTCTTCAAAGTCAGGATGGGGCTATTTATATTTTGCCGGCATTGCCTGATGACTGGAAAGATGGCAGTATTAGTGGCTTGCGTGCTTATGGCGGTTTCGATGTAAGTTTTACATGGGAAAATAATCGGGTACAGAAAGTTATCATTACATCGCATTTGGGTGGAAATTGCCGTATACGAGTTCCTAATGATATAGTTTTGGCAAATGGAAAAGAGATGAAACAGGCTTCAGGTGAAAATCCAAATCCATTTTTCACAACAGTTAAGGTTAAAGATCCATTGATTTCATCTGAGGCAAATCTTCATGATGTAAATCTTAAACCGACATTGATATACGATTTGCCTACAGTGGCAGGGAAAACATATATAATAACCTGTAAGAAATAGGCATGATTAAATCGAAATAATACATGAAACACTTAATATTGTTTGGTATTTGCAGTATGCTGGCATTATTTCTGACCGTAAATGCTTATGCAAATAATGGTTCAGCCTATGTGACTACAACTGCAGATGAGAAACAATTTACGCTGTCTGATCCTAATGGTTCAACATCCTTGCTTGTTAGTTCGGAGGATTACCCTGGTGTAATCATAGCACTTAAAAATCTTAAGAACGATATTGGTAAAGTTACTGGTCGTGAGCCTGCAATTATTTATTCAAATATTCCTAATCAAAAAGAAATAGTGGTCGTTGGGACTATTGGTAAAAGCCCAATTATAGATCGACTGATAAAGAATAAAAATTTAGATGTAAGGAGCATTTCCGGAAAATGGGAGTCTTTTGTAATTCAAACAGTAGATGCTCCCTTTCCAGGCGTTGACAAAGCTTTGGTAATTGCAGGAAGTGATAAGCGGGGAACAATTTTTGGTATTTATGATGTGTCAAAGAATATTGGCGTGTCACCTTGGTATTATTGGGCAGATGTGCCGATTATAAAACATGATTTATTGTTTGTAAAAAATGGCCGATATATTTTTGACAGTCCCAAGGTAAAATATAGAGGCATTTTCTTAAATGACGAGGCTCCTGCAATGTCTGGTTGGGCAACTGAAAAATTCAGGGGGTTTAATCACCTGTTTTATGCGAATGTCTTTGAATTGATACTTCGTCTTCATGCAAATTTTTTATGGCCTGCCATGTGGGGGAAATCCTTTTTTGATGATGATATAGAAAACGGGCCATTGGCTGATGAAATGGGTGTTGTGATTGGATTGTCGCACCACGAACCGATGGGAAGGTCTCAGGCTGAATGGCACAAATATGGTTCTGGCCCTTGGGATTATACTAAAAATGACTCCGTACTTAATAAGTTTTGGAAAGGTGGTATTGAAAGAAATAAGAATTTTGAGACACTTGTAACTATTGGTATGCGTGGTGATGGAGACGAACCAATGAGCAAGGACAATAACATTGGCTTACTTGAGCAAATCGTAAAAGACCAGCGTAATATAATTGAAAAAGTTACAGGCCAGAAAGCTGAAAAGACACCTCAGGTATGGGCTTTGTATAAGGAGGTTCAGGAATATTATGATCAGGGAATGCGGGTCCCTGATGATGTAACTTTGTTGCTTTGCGACGATAACTGGGGTAATATTCGTAAGTTGCCGGATATTAATGCTCCGGTTCATCCCGGTGGTTACGGCATGTACTATCATGTCGACTATGTGGGTGGACCAAGGAGCTATAAATGGCTTAACGTTAGTCAAATAGAACGAATTTGGGAGCAAATGAACCTTGCGTATACGCATCGTGTCGACAGACTGTGGATTTTAAATGTGGGGGATTTGAAACCTATGGAATATCCGATAAGCTTTTTTCTCGATATGGCTTGGGATCCGTCACAGTTTAATGCCCAGAATATACAACAATATTATGAGCGTTGGTGCGCCCAGCAGTTTGGGGAGAAATATGCAAAAGAAGCTGCCCGTATTCTTATGCTTTATACAAAATACAATCATAGAGTTACACCTGAGTTATTAAATGCAACGACATTCAGCATCGATAATTACAACGAATTTGAACATGTTCGAAATGATTATCGTGATCTGGCTCTTGACGCTCTGAGGCTTTATAATCTTATTCCAAACAATTATAGAGATGCTTTTGACCAATTGGTATTGTTTCCTGTAAATGCATGTTCGAATCTTTACGATATGTATTATGCTGTTGCGAAAAACCAAAAATTGGCAGCGGTAAAAAATCCCGAAGCAAACTATTGGGCTGATATTGCCAAACAATGTTATGATCGTGATTCGGTTTTAATGAATCATTATAACCATGATATTGCCGACGGGAAATGGTCCCATATGATGGATCAGACCCATATTGGATATCGTTCCTGGTCGGAACCGCGCAAAAATGTGATGCCGAAAGTGGATAGTGTTGAAGTGTCTGATATCTTAAAGTCTGAAATGGTTTTTAATGAATCGGATGGTTATGTATCTATGGAAGCGGAAGACTACCAGAAAGCCAATGGAACTAATAAAATTCACTGGGAGGTTATTCCTGAACTGGGTAAAACAGTTTCAGCAATAACTACTTTTCCACAAAATCAATATCCTCAGTCAAAAGACTCAGTTTATTTGGAGTATGCGGTAAATTTTAAGTCAACCGGCGATTTTGAGGTGAATATTCTTGCTTCACCGACATTAAGTTTTAACGGGAATAAAGGTTTACGTTATGCTATTTCTTTCGATGGAAAGGAGGAACAAATTGTAAATATTAACCATAATGCCCGTGAAATAGATCGATGGGAGGCTCGACGCATTAATCAGACTACAACCAAACACCTGATTGCAACATCAGGAATACATCATTTGCGGATACGGGTTCTGGAACCTGGTATCGTTTTACAGAAGATACTTATCAATACTGGAGGATTGAAACCCAGTTATCTCGGAGCACCAGAGAGTGTACTTTCAAACCTAGCGAAATAAAGGGGACTTTATGATATACTAATTGGCGTTACTATTTACGATAGGAATGTTAAGGAATAAGAAAAAACAAAGATTAAACTCTATGAATCAGATTTTTAAAAGACTTTTAGTATTTGTTTGCTTGGGTTATACATTTATGGTATATTCTCAGAATAAGGGTATTCTTAACTCTGGACAAACAACAATTTGTAATCCTGTGAACCTTAGTTATCGGTTTTGTCTTGATGGTGTATCAAGACGTGAGGCAGCTGATCCTACCATGGTTGTATTTAAGAATGAATACTTTTTATTTGCGTCTAAATCAAGTGGATATTTTCATTCTACGGATTTAATAAATTGGGATTTAATAACAACCAAAGATCTTCCTTTGGAAGATTATGCCCCAACCGTTGTTGTAATGAAAGACACCTTATATTTTATGGCATCTAAAGATGCTCCTATATCCATTTACAAGACTGCAAATCCTAAATCAGGGAAGTGGAAAGTTGCCAACTCGAATTTTCCTATTGGAATGACGGATCCTGACTTATTTGTTGACGATGATGGTCGTCTATATTTTTACTATGGCTGTTCTGACAGAAATCCGATATATGGGGTTGAACTGGATACGAAAACACTTAATCCAATCGGAAAATCCGTGGAACTCTTTAACAGTAACAGGAAAACCTATGGTTGGGAACGTAAAGGTGATTATAATGATAAGGAAGGAAATCCATGGATTGAAGGTTCCTGGATGACTAAGCACGATGGCAAATATTATCTTCAATATGCTGGTCCTGGTACTGAATTTAAAAGTTATTGCGATGGTGTCTATGTTTCAGACAAGCCACTTGGTACTTTCAACCTCGCAAATAATAATCCTTGTTCTTTAAAACCAGAAGGATTTGTTGCAGGTGCCGGACATAGTAGTACTTTTCAGGATAAATACGGTAATTATTGGCATATTTCGACTATGACCATTTCGCAAAAGCATATGTTTGAGCGTCGTCTGGGATTGTTTCCAACCTTTTTTGATAAAGACGGTGAAATGTATGTTTATACTGGTTTTGGTGATTTCCCTTTTAAAGTTCCAACGAAAAAGATTTCCGGACCTGAGGAGTTATTTCCTAAATGGATGTTGCTATCATATAACAAGCCTGTTGCAGTTTCTTCTGAATTGCCCGGACATCCAAAAAGTTTTGCTGTCAATGAGGATATACGCACATATTGGAGTGCTCAAACTGGCAATAAAGGTGAATGGTTAAGTGTGGATTTACAAAAAGAGTGCACAATAAATGCAATTCAGATTAATTATGCTGAAAATGAAACGAAGCTTTTTGACCGTAATCCTGATATTTACTACCAATATCTTCTCCAATATTCGACAGATAATAAAACCTGGAAGACTCTGACGGATAAAACGCAGAACAAAGTAGATGTTCCCCATGATTACATCGAATTGAAAACGCCTGTCAGAGCACGTTATATAAAACTTATCAATTACAAGGTTCCGGATGGTACATTTGCTCTTGCTGGATTGCGTGTTTTTGGAAATGGAGGTGGCAAGCTTCCTGCAATTGTTGAAAATTTAAGATTGAAACGTTCCGAATTAGATCGATGTATTGTTAAATTAAATTGGACAAGAACTCCTGGGGCTATTGGTTACAATGTTAGATATGGAACCCAAAAAGATAAATTGTACCATAATTATCAGGTGCTTGGGGATGATTCGTTAACTATTCGAAGTTTAAATGGACTTCAGAAGTATTATTTCACAATCGATGCCTTTAACGAGAATGGTATCACAAGCGGGAAAAATATCATTGAACTTAATTAAATCAAGACAGTGACGAAGAATTGTTATAGGATCTTGTGAGAAAAATATTTTTTATAATTCAACGATAATATGAGAATTAAGATTGCCATTTTTATTCTAATTATAACCGCACCTTATCTTTATGCGGAAAATGGGCATAATTTGTGGCTTTGGAACGAAAGTACCAGATCTGTTCATGTTGTTTGTAAATTAAACACTTCTACTCTTAATATTGCTAAACAGGAACTTGAAAAAGGTTGGCAAGGGAAAGAGGGTGCAACTGTTGTTTTGTCCATGAAAAAAGATAAAACAATTAAGGGTGATGGATTTAGACTGACGATGAACAGTGTACAGGCGAATACGGAACCTGGTATTTTATATGGCGTTTATGAACTTTTGCGTCGCCAGCATACAGGTCTAACCTTTTATGAGGATTTATCCAATCCTTCGTATGAACGTAGAATTTTAAATCAATGGGACAATCTTGATGGATCAATAGAGCGTGGATATGCTGGGCAATCCATATTTTGGCGTAAAGGAGAAAATGCTTTAACAGTTACCGAAAATGATAAAAAACTGTGGCTTGAATATGCCCGAGCCAATGCTTCAATTGGGATTAACGGGGTAGTTCTGGACAATGTAAATGCTTCACAATTGATATTGACGACTAAATATCTGGAAAGAGTAAAAGCCATAGCTGAGGTTTTGCGTCCCTATGGTGTTAAAACTTATTTATCAGTAAAATTTTCGTCTCCGTCATCAATAGGTGGTTTAAAAACTTCCGATCCACTAAATATAGATGTAATTAATTGGTGGAAAGCGAAAATTAAAGAAATTTACAGTATGATACCTGATTTTGGAGGTTTTCTGGTGAAGGCGAATAGTGAAGGACAATCGGGACCACAAGATTATGGACGTACTCATGCAGATGGGGCAAATATGATGGCTGATGCTTTTAAGCCTTTTGGGGGTATTGTGATGTGGCGGGCTTTTGTCTATAGCTCAAATGACAGAGATCGAGCAAAACAGGCTTATGATGAATTTAAACCACTTGATGGTCAATTTCGCGATAATGTCATAATACAGGTAAAAAACGGGCCTGTCGATTTTCAGCCGCGTGAACCATTTAACCCACTTTTTGGAGCGATGAAAAAGACCTCCTTGATGCCTGAATTGCAGATTACACAAGAATATCTCGGACAATCTGTTCACCTTGTGTTTCTGGCAACAATGTGGGAAGAGTTTTTACAAAGCGATACGTATGAGCAAGGTTCTTTGAGTACTGTTGCACGTGTTACGGATGGCAGTATTTTTAAACAAAAATATACGGCAATTGCCGGTGTGGCTAATATAGGTCTGGATACAAATTGGTGTGGACATATTTTTGCTCAGTCAAACTGGTATGCTTTTGGTAGATTAGCTTGGAACAATCGGCTAAAAAGTGATAAGATAGCGGACGAATGGCTTAAACTCACATTCGCATCAAGTCCGGCTGCTTATACAAATGATTGGATAGAACATTTTTTAGTTCCGGTAAAAAGCATGATGCTTGAAAGTCGTGAAGCGGCTGTCAATTACATGATGCCTCTGGGGTTCCACCATATTTTTTCGGCAAACGAACATTATGGACCGGGTCCTTGGTGGGCTCCAAAAGGTACCAGAAAAGACTGGACTCCACCATATTATCATCAAGCTGATACGATTGGCGTAGGATTTGACCGGACTAAAACGGGGAGTGATGCAGTAAGTCAATATAATGAACCTCTTAATTCACAGTTAAATGATGTGCGTACTTGTCCGGAAATTTATTTGCTCTGGTTCCACCATCTGCCGTGGGATTATATGATGCATAGCGGGCGTACATTATGGGACGAAATATGTTATAAATACGATTCTGGCTTACAACAGGTTCGTCAGTTTCAAAAAATATGGGACAAAACGCGGCCTTATGTCGATGATGAGCGCTTTTGTAGTGTTCAAAAGAAATTACGTGATCAATGCCGTAATGCACAAATATGGAAAGATGCATGTTTGCTTTATTTTCAACAATTTAGCCGAAGCCCCATTCCTTACGACCTTGAGCGTCCGGTAAACAATCTTGAAGATTTGATTAAAAATGATATGAAGCGATAATGGTCAACTACAAAGTTTACGATTTTATTCTTGACATGATATTTGCAAGTTATATGGATGATTTTTTTGACCGTAAGAATAGTGGACAGTATTGATATTGAAAGTTGTTTGCTAATAAATATCGGGGAAAAGAAAAATTTAATTCTTTTAATGAATAAACCATTGAGGCTTTATTTAATCAAAAATAAATGAGATAATAAATAGTACAAACAACTGAAAGTGTCAAACCGGTCAGATAAGATTTTTAAAGCTTGTTTTATTAAATTTATTTATCGACTTTAAATATAAAAGATGAAAAACAAACTGTTTCAGTTTATTGGTTTGCTATTGTGCCTGATGACATTTACTACTGTGCTTCATGCACAGTCAGCTAAAGTTTTAAAAGCGAAAATATCGATCGATATCAATAAACCCGGACATACTATTTCTCCCACACTTTTCGGAATTTTCTTTGAAGATATAAATCTCTCCACTGATGGTGGTATCTACCCCGAATTGGTGCGCAATCGTTCGTTTGAGGATGCTGATACATTGCAAAACTGGAATTTTTTAAGTGTAGATGGAAAGAGTTCGGCATTAATTTGTACGGCCGATGTCCAATCTCGTCCAGGAGTGCCTCCACTCAATGCGTTTAACCGTAAATCACTTTGTATAAAAGCGAATGGATCTTTTAAACTGGAGAATGTCGGTTACTTTGGTATGAATATTGTTCAGGGCGATAGTTACTCTTTTAAGTTGGCAGCCAGAGCGATCGATGGTTTTAGATCCTCATTGAAGATAAAGATTATTGGCTCGAACGGGAATGAACTTTCCTCCGGCGAGATAAATGATATCAATGCTGGGTGGAAATATTACCCACTAAGTCTCAAGGCTTCGGGTAGCGACCCGAAGGCACATCTTGAGATATCAGGTCAAGGTGACGGAAGGTTGTATCTTGATATGGTATCTTTAATGCCGGATAAAACATGGAAAAACCATGGTTTACGTATTGATTTATCAGAAGCTATTGATGCTCTCCATCCTACTTTTTTGCGTTTTCCAGGAGGATGTTGGGTGGAAGGTGATGATTTTGAACATATGAATCACTGGAAAAATACAATTGGCAACATTGATACCCGAACGCCATTATGGAACATCTGGGGCTACAATGCAACTCATGGGCTTGGCTATCATGAATATTTACAATTGGCTGAAGATCTCGGTGCAGAACCATTGTATTGTATCAATGCAGGTGTATCGCATAAGGAGATAGTTCCTATGGATAGAATGGGACAATGGATTCAGGATGCTTTGGATGCAATTGAATACGCAAACGGATCTGTCTCATCTGTATGGGGAAGCATCCGTGCCAAAAACGGTCATTCCAAGCCATTCAACTTGAAGTATATGGAAATTGGTAATGAAAACGGTGGGCCGGACTATAACGAACGTTATGAGTTGATTGCCAAGGCTATTCTTGCTAAGTATCCAGATATGAAACTTATTGCCAATGAATGGTATAATAACCATCCTCAGAATCCTAAACCTGAAATTATTGATGAGCATTACTATGACAACCCTGATTGGTTTATTTGGAATGCAAATAAATATGACAGCTATGACCGGAATGGACCGAAAATATTTATTGGCGAATATGCCGTGACAAGCGGAAGTGGAAATGGAAATCTTCGGGGAGCCATTGGTGAAGCCGCTTGGATGACGGGAATGGAACGTAATTCTGATATAGTTGCGATGGGGTCCTATGCACCACTTTACTGTAATTCAAATCATAAAAGATGGCCTATTAACCTTATTAATTTTGATAGTCACCGTTGGTTTGGTATCCCAAGCTATTACGTTCAGGAGATGTTTTTGAACAACCAGGGAACTGTTACGATACCTGTGACCATCGAAAGTGCTCCAGGCGTAGAAATTCCTATTACCAAGGGGGGCATTGGTTTCGGAACGCAGAATAGTGTTGCTGAATTCAAAGATTTGCACGTCGTTTCGTCTAAAGGTAAGGTTTTACTTAAATCCGACTTCTCTAAAATTGATGAAAAATGGAGAAAATCCCCTCGTAGTGAATGGTCTGTAAAAGGAGGTATATTGCGACCAATACAATTGACACAACCTTCAAATACTTTTGATGGTGGCGGTAGTAGTATTTTTATGGGTGATACAACCTGGACTGATTATACAGTAATATTGAAAGCCCGAAAAATTTCAGGTAAAAATGGGTTCCAGCTTTATTTCAGGAATAGAGATGGCGGAGGGCGTACCTGTTGGGATATTGGCGGATCAGGAGGCACAACTTGTTCAATCGAATATGGTTTGTTATCTGATTCAAAAAAGATTAATATCGAGAATGGACGTTGGTATGATATCAAACTTGAAATTCGGGATAATACAATTAAAGGTTATATTGACGGCAAACTTGTACAGGAGGTATCTGATGCCAATGTGAAGGTTAAGTGTATTAATGTATGTGCAGCCAAAGATGATAAATCCGGCGATATTATTTTGAAAATTGTGAATACCTCATCAAGCCCTGTAAAGACTCAGGTTGATTTAAAAAGTGCAGGCATGCCTACGGGAAGAGGGAAATCGATCGTATTAACTTCTGCAAGCTCGTCGGATGAGAATACACTGGAAAAACCAACTAAGGTTTCGCCAAAAACGGAGAATTTTAAATTTTCAGGTTTTATAATAACACGTTCTCTCCCTGGTAATTCTTTAACCATTCTTCGCCTATTGACTTCAAATAAAAAATGATTAAAACTAAATTTTAAATAATTAACCAAAAATATATTCAATGAAAAAAACATATTCAATCGTTACGTTGCTTATTGTTTCGGCATTCGTGTTTGTACTTTCCGCACAGGTAAAACAGGCTCATAATCCAATTATTTATGCTGATGTCCCTGATATGTCTATGATCCGTGTAGGTGATACATATTATATGACAAGTACGACTATGCATATGAGCCCTGGAGTCCCTATCATGAAATCGAAAGACCTTGTGAACTGGAAAATAGTAAATTATGCATACAATGTTCTTGATTCTATTGATGCTTTGACACTTAACAATGGAAAAAGTACTTATGGAAAAGGCTCATGGGCCAGTTGTATCCGTTACCATAAGGGCTTGTTTTATGTAACCACTTATGCCCAAACTACTGGTAAAACATATATCTATGTAACAAAGGATATTGAAAAAGGTCCTTGGAGACAAATTACATTGGATCGACCTTATCATGATCAAACCTTGTTTTTTGATGACGATGGTCGCACTTATTTAATTTACGGAAATGGAACACTCAGAATTGTTGAGTTGAAAGAAGATCTTTCTGCAGTAAAACCTGAAACTGACCGAATTCTTATCGAAAATGCAACTGAACCGTCCGGTAGAGGAGGTCTTGGTGCTGAAGGCTCTCAAATATTTAAAGTGAATGGTAAATATTATATTTTTAATATAACGTGGCCGGCTGGCAGCGTGCGTTCAGTTGTTTTGCACAGAGCTGACAAAATCACAGGTCCGTATGAAGGTAAGGTTGGCCTTCAGGATTTAGGAGTTGCTCAGGGCGGTCTTATCGATATGCCTGATGGTACCTGGTATTCTTATTTGTTTCAAGATCATGGGGCTGTTGGCCGTATTCCATATCTCGTCCCTGTAAAATGGGAAAACGGCTGGCCTATTTTGGGCGTTAATGGTAAAGTTCCTGAAAAACTTAATCTTCCCGAAAGTAAAGGTTTAATCCCTGGTATTGTTGCTTCTGACGAGTTTAATCGTAAAAAAGGAGAACCTGCGTTGCCACTGGTTTGGCAATGGAATCATAATCCAGATAACAAGCTTTGGTCGGTTACCCAACGAAAAGGTTATTTGCGTCTCATAACCGGGCGCATTGATTCCATGTTTTTGATGGCTAAAAATACACTTACTCAACGCACCTTTGGGCCAGAATGTTCGGGCTCGACATCAGTCGATGCCTCAAATATGAAAGATGGGGATTTCGCAGGATTGAGTGTGCTACAGCGTAAATTTGGTCTGGTCGGTGTTAAAATTATCAATGGTAATAAATCTATTGTCATGGTAAGTGCAGGGTCCGGAAAACCTGTTGAAATAAAAAGTATACCACTCAACAAAAATGTAGTATATTTTAAAATCGAGTGTAATTTTAGAGATAGGAAAGATATAGCAAACTTTTTTTACAGTCTTGATGGAACATCATGGATAACTATTGGAGAAAAGCTTAAGATGGAGTATACTATGCCGCATTTTATGGGTTATCGTTTTGGTTTGTTCAATTATGCTACAAAGAATGCGGGTGGTTATGCCGATTTTGATTTCTTTCATATAGATGATAAGATTACCCAAAAAGAATAGTAAAAAAAGGTTACAATACGATTCGTATTTCAAATGCAGATAGTTTTCGCCTGATATTGATAAAATTGAGATTGACTGAGACAAATAATCGGGTAGATGATATTTTGCTTGTTAAAAGACAGATTACTAAAATTAAAACATTATAACATGAAACGTTACAAACTAAATTTTATAATAGGGTCCGTAATGGTATTGTCCATAATAAGTGCAAATGCCCAAAATCCTATTATTCGTGATCAATTCACTGCCGATCCTACGGCAAGGGTTTTTGGCGATAAGGTGTACCTCTATCCTTCGCATGATATACCTACTCCTTCTGGAAAGAATTTAAGAAAAGATTGGTTTTGTATGCAAGATTATCACGTGTTTTCTTCTGAAAATCTTACAGATTGGGTAGATCATGGAGTGATAGTAAGTCAGGAGAAAGTTGATTGGGTTAATTCTACGGGATATAGTATGTGGGCTCCTGATTGCATTTTTAAAAACGGTAAGTACTATTTTTATTTTCCTGCTCCTGCAAAGGATCCTACTTATGGAAGGGGTTTTGTAATTGGAGTAGCTATTTCTGACAATCCTTACGGCCCATTTAAACCTGAATCTACGCCTATAAAAAATGCTCAGGGTATTGACCCTAATGTGTTTATTGATAAAGACGGACAAGCTTATTTGTACTGGTCTGGAAGGGGTTTTATGGTAGCCAAACTTAAAGAAAATATGACTGAACTTGCTTCTGAGCCACAAGTTATTGCCAATTTACCTGAGAAAGGGTTAAAAGAAGGACCTTTTTTATTTGAGCGTAATGGCATTTATTACCTAACTTTTCCACATGTCGAAAATACAATTGAACGGCTCGAATATGCCATGGGAAATAGTCCGTTGGGACCTTTTAAAATGGCTGGAGTTATTATGGATGAGTCACCTACTGGTTGTTGGACGAACCATCAATCGGTAATTAATTTTAAGAAACAGTGGTATTTGTTCTACCATCAAAATGATTTATCTCCTAAATTTGACAAAAACAGATCTGTTAGGATAGATAGTATGTTTTTTAATGCAGATGGTACTATTAAGAAAGTGATACCAACTTTGCGTGGAGTTGGTTTGACCAAAGCATCAAATCAAATACAAATTGACAGGTATAGCCGTATAAGTGATAACGGTATTTCTATTGCCTTTATCGATACACTCAATACTTTTGGCGGATGGAAGACTGTTTTTAGCAATAGAAACGCATGGACTCAATATAACGGTGTTGATTTCGGGAATAAAAAATTCAAATTCCTTATTTTAAGGACTATTTCGGAAACGGGAGGAACATTACAATTGCGGTTAAACAGTACCAATGGTCCAGTGGTAGCAAAGGCGAATATCCCACATGGGAATAAATGGCAAATAGTTAAAGTACCTGTATCAGGATTAAAGCCTGGTATTCAAAATCTGGTTGTATATTCAATCGATAATAATCCGGTTGAAGTTGATTGGATTAGTTTTGAATAGTCACGATCAATTGAATAATAAAATAATCTTGTTAATTTTACTCAATGAAAAAAATTGTAACAATTATTATTGGCTTAAGTAGTTTAATTAATCCTTTGACTGGAGCTGCTCAGTCTCCTTCGTTTAGAACATTTATGAATCCGGTAATTCCCGGAGATCATTCAGATTGTACACTATCTAAAATCGGAGATGATTTTTATTCAACGGGCTCTTCCTTTAATCCAACTCCCGTAATTTATCATTCTAAAGATTTAATACATTGGGAAGCTATAGCTCAGCCTGTTTCCGCCGCATGGTCTTTGTATGGAGATAGTCCGACTGGAGGTTGCTGGGGCGGGCAAATGGTCTTTTATAATAACAAATATTGGGATTTTTTCTCCAGAGCTAATACAATGTATTTTGTTACTGCAAATAAACCTGAAGGACCGTGGAGTATGCCTGTAAGAGTGAATAATTCATCTCAGCTTTCATTTGGTCTTGGATATGATAATTCAATTTTTATTGATGAGGATGGGAAATGGTATATGGTTGTAAAAAACGGACAAGCAAATAATGCGATTGTTGAACTGGATATGTCCGGACAGCCAAACGGCGTTGTGTATAATTTGAGCTGGTTGAATCCGGACAGTGCAAATCATCCATATAGTTGGGCCGAAGGACCCGTTATGTGGAAGCATAATGGATATTATTATTACGCATTTGCCAGAGATGTGTCAGGAGGTCAAAAAGTTATGCGAAGTAAAACGCTAACTGCGGATAAGTCTTCATGGACTACACCTGTGGATATGTTTAATGAAAAAGATCCGGATAAATCCAATGCTATCTTTTTTGGTCCAAACCATTGTTCGTCGGTGGTGGAATTAAGTGATGGTACAAGTTGGCTTCTTCATCCTGTTTGGGCAAGAGCAAATAATAATGAATGGTATGGACAGGGACGTCAGGGCTTGGTAAACCAGGTACGATATGATGCTGACAATAATGTTGTTGCTGATTATCCAGTGAATAAGGTTAAAAATGCACCATTATTGTCCTCTGGTGGAATTTCATGGATGGTGCCTAAATCAGATTTCTTTACTGCGAAAAAGCTTAGTCCTGAATGGTCTTTTTTGGGCTATACTCCAGATTCTCTTATATCTCTATCAAACAGGCCAGGTTGGTTAAGAGTTACTCCTAAAAATCCAAAGAAAGCGAACACGGTTATTAAGACTGACCCTGAGCATAACTATTCATTGATAACCCGCCTTGATTTCAATCCGACTGCAATTTCAGATGAAGCTGGTTTAAGGATTATAAATGGGCAAGAAAGTTTGTCTGCCAAGATTTATTGTACTTTAAACAGTCTGGGTAAAAAAGTTGTCTGCTTTAGTTTTGATAATTTAAAGTACGAAGTTGATAATAGTATTGGTAATATCGTATGGCTTAAATTGGAAAGGAATATTCATGAATTGACTGGATTCTTTAGTTCCGATGGTTCCAAATGGATACAGGTCGGCAATAAGATTAACGTCGAAGCACTTGATCGATTTAGCAACAATTATAATGGATGGTGTGGAAATAGGCAGGGTTTATATGTACAAGGTACAAATTATGCTGATTTTGATCTGTATATATACCGCGATGCTTATTCGCCGATACTTGCTGAATGCCCTGCGAATCAGTTTGGAAAAGCAAAAGCTGTTCTATCTAAAGGAATTAGCTTGCTTGACAGTATACATAATAATGATTGGGCACTCTATGCTGGAGTCGAATTCGGGAATAAAGATTACAACAAGGAATCTGATATGATTTCTATCTCTGCTTCTTCGGCTACCAATGGCGGAAATGTGGAGGTATGGCTTGATTCGATAGATAAGGGAAAGAAAATTGCCACATGCAAAATTGAAAATACAGGCAATTTATTGAATATAAAGACCTTTACAGCTAAAACAATTAATACGACAGGAAGACATGATGTTTATTTGAGATTTGTAGGTGAAAAAGGAAAGGCGTTATTTGCAATAAAGGATTTTGTTTTTACAACTCGTAGATAGTATTTAATTATACAAATTATTATGAAATCAAAACAAATTGTTGATCAGGAAAATAAGAGAATGAGAATGAGATTCTTTGTTTTCATCGGATTGCTCTTATTAAGTATGAATGCCTTTTCCAGGGACCCCAATTTTTATATTTTTCTTTGCTTTGGACAGTCGAATATGGAAGGCAATGCAAGAATAGAACCACAGGATACGACTGTGGATAGTCGGTTTCAGGTTTTGGAGGCAGTTGATTGTCCTAATATAGGAAGGATAAAAGGTAAGTGGTACCCTGCTGCTCCTCCTTTGTGTCGAAGCCATACAGGCTTGACTCCAGCCGATTATTTTGGACGGACATTGGTTGCAAATTTGCCAAAAAAAATCAAAATAGGGATTATTAATGTTGCTGTAGGTGGTTGTAAAATTGAGTTGTTTGATAAGGATAATTATCAGTCATATGTTTCAACAGCCCCGTCTTGGATGCTCAATATGATTAAGGAATACGACGGAAATCCCTATGAGCGTCTTGTGGAGATGGCAAGATTAGCTCAAAAAGATGGTGTGATCAAAGGAATTCTTATACATCAGGGTGAATCAAATACGAATGATAGTATTTGGCCTCAAAAAGTGAAAGGTGTTTATGATAACCTAATGAAAGACTTAAAACTTGATCCAAAATCCGTGCCACTACTTGCTGGTGAACTTGTTAATGCTGATCAGGGAGGTGCTTGCGCAAGTATGAATCAAATAATTGCCAAGTTACCTCAAACGATTCCTAATTCCTATGTCATTTCTTCGAAGGGTTGTCCCGGTATTGCTGATCATTTACATTTTACGGCAGAAGGTTATAGAATGATAGGCAAGCGATATGGGGCTAAAATGCTTTCATTATTAGGAGTTAAGGTTGCAGATCCTGAATAACTAATGTGCATCATCACAAACCTTATAATATACATAAATATTGATACCCTTATTTAAATGGAAAAAATCACCTATTCAATAAAGTCGTTTCGATTTATAAAATTACTCTTTCTAATTGGATGCATTTCTCTTTCATCCTTTCATCTTGCTGCTAAAGAGCAAGTTGCTCAGAAGAAGCAAAAAGATAGTGGAGCTTTTATTACAGGGAAATATAGAAATGTATTTCTTGAATTGGGCTATAAGAAAAAAGATGTTGACAATAAAGTTGCGAAAGCCTATTATGACCTTTTTGAGGGGCCTAATAAAGTCTATTTCGAAGTAGGAGATTCAATGGCTTATGTTTCAGATTTAAAAAATAAGGATGCACGGACTGAAGGACTTTCGTACGGTATGATGGTGGCTGTCCAGCTTAACAAAAAGGATGTTTTTGATCGTATTTGGAGATGGACAAGGAAATATTTACAACATCATGGTGGTGCAAATGATGCATACTTTGCGTGGAGTGTCAATCCAAACACGTTGAAACATAATTCAGAAGGTTCTGCATCTGATGGCGAATTGTATTTTATCACCGACCTTTTATTCGCATCCAATCGGTGGGGAAATAATTCGGGTATTGATTATTATGGAGAGGCGAGAAAGATTCTTGATGCGATGTGGCATAAAGATGGGACGGGTGGTGTCCGTAACCTGATAAATGTTGAGCACAAACTGATTACCTTTACTCCTGACAATTACGGATATAACTGGACGGATCCTTCTTATAATTTGCCTGCTTTTTTTGAGATATGGGCTGCGTATGCTAAAGACGGGAAAGAACAATTTTATCGCGATTGTGCTGATTCTGCAAGAATTTTTCTTCAAAAAGCATGTGATCCGGTGACGGCGCTTAATGCAGATAATACTGACTTTGATGGAAAATCACATTCTTCCCGTTGGATGCCTGGGGCCTTTAGGTATGATTCTTGGCGTGTCCCTATGAATATTGCCATGGATTATTCATGGTTTGCCAAAGATAAAGAGTGGCAACAGGATTATTGTCGACGGTTTCAGGATTTTTTATTCGGGAAAGGAATTGATACTTTTGAAGATCAGTTTAATGTGGATGGAAGCCGTCCTGAGTTTATTCTTCAGGCTGGAGGATTTAGAAAATTGCGCCATTCCTTAGGGCTGGTTTCTACTGCTGCTGTGGCATCAATTATGAGTTCTCAAGCTAAAAGCAAAAAGTTTGTGGACGCTTTGTGGAATGCAAAATTGGAACCTTATGAGGACGGATATTTTGACCCATATTATGATGGTTTTTTATATCTGTTCAGCCTTATGCACTTAAGTGGTAACTATCAGGTTATTAAGCCTGTGATGCATTAGTGCCACAAATATTTAAGTTTTTCATTTTTCTTCTGTATTATAATCGGCCGTGTAAATCATCTTTTTGTCTTTCATGGGCGGATTAAACTGTAAGCATGCAGAAGATCTTGTACATTTGTCGGAAAATTGAGGCTCAGTGGAAAAAGAAAAAGTAGCTATCCTGTCAAAGATGTTTGAAGGTTGGTGTGGATGTGAACCACAACAAATTAGTTTTTTACCCCAAAGCGGTTCATACCGTAGTTATTGTCGAATGCTTTCCGGTTCATTCTCTGCATTGGGAGCTTGGAATAGAGAGGTTCGTGAGAATGTTGCTTTTTTGTCTTTTACCAAAAGTTTCAGAAAAGAAGGGTTGTCTGTTCCCGAAATCTTTGACGAAGATATTGCTGAGGGCGTATATCTTCTTGAAGATTTCGGTACGCACACTTTGTTTGATCTTGTAAAGGGTCGTCCATTTAATGAGGAACTTAAAAATATTTATAAAAAATGTTTGATAGGACTTGAGGATTTGCAGATAAAAGGGAAAGACTGTATTGATTATAGAAAATGCTATCCTCGTGCTGCTTTTGATTTTGATTCTATGATGTGGGATCTAAATTACTTTAAATATTATTTTCTGAAACTTGTCCGGATTCCTTTTGACGAACAGGCGCTTGAAAATGATTTTCGACTACTTACCACCTATCTGATAAAGGAACGCAGCGACTATTTTTTATTTCGGGATTTTCAGTCATCAAATATATTGGTTTATAAAGAAGAACCTTATTTTATTGATTATCAAGGAGGAAGGCGTGGAGCCTTACAATATGATCCTGCAAGTTTACTTTTTGATGCCAAAGCACGTATCCCAAAAGAATTTCGTAAGGAATTGATTGAGTTTTATGTTGAGGCGTTATCAGAAAGGATTGATATTGATAAATGTAACTTTATGAGTTATTATCAAGGTTTTGTATTGATTCGTCTTATGCAGGCTATGGGCGCTTTTGGATTTCGTGGAATTGTAGAAAAGAAGCCTGGATTTATGGAAAGTATACCTCCGGCACTTGGTATGTTTGCGGATATTCTTGATGAATGGTCTTTACCGGTTGAAATACCAGAACTTAAAGCCTGCTTTAACCGGATGCTTCAATCCGATCATTTAAAAAATCTGCTTAGTTCTACGTTATCACTTTAAAAAAAGATTTGTTTAATCGCTTTGGATATAATCCTCACCCCTTGGGGCGAGTGTAACTATAGATTTTTCTTAGATACCCCGCTGCTTGCCACGGAAAGTTCCATTTTTAACTGGTGGTAAATGAATTAAAATGAAATAAAATGGTTAAAATAGAATTAAACATAGCTCGTAGATTCATATTCTTTTTTTTCCTATTTCAGAGTTTCTTGTCTTCTTCATTAAAAAGTCAAAATGTAGTTATTTCCAATACTTCGAACCGGAATTTTACTAGTTTAAATGGGAAATGGAAATACGTAATTGACCAGTATGAAACAGGACAAATAGGTTTTCTTCCTATTTCGGCCAATCTTAAACCAAAAGATAAGACTGATAGGGTTGAATATAGTTTTGATCAGGCGCAAACACTTTGGGTGCCAGGATCGTGGAACACCCAAAAACCAGAGCTTTTCTATTTCGAGGGGACGATCTGGTATCGCAAAACATTTGACAAGGAGAACGTCTCCAAAGACAAAAGATACTTTGTGAATATCGCTGCAGCCAATTATCTTAGCACTGTAACTTTTAACGGAAAGTTTTTAGGGAAACATGAAGGTGGGTTTACTCCTTTTAGTTTTGAAATAACCAAACTGATTAAAGAGAAAGATAACTATTTGATAATTGGAGTTAGCAATACACGTTCTAACGATTATGTTCCGGCGAAAGTTACTGATTGGTTTAACCACGGGGGAATAACCCGCGATGTGAAGCTGATAGAAGTGCCAACTACTTTTATCAGTAATTATTTTTTAGCATTAGATAAAACAACGCTCAACAGTAAAACTAAGAGAATAAAAGGAAGCCTGACTCTTAAGGGAAAGGCCGCAGGACAAAAAGCAAGAATAATTATACCCGAACTTAAAGTCAATAAAGAAATTTCAATTGATTCTACAGGTTCGTGCAAGTTTACGTTTGCTGCGAACAAACTCGAACTCTGGTCGCCAGAAAACCCTAAACTCTACGAAGTTAGCATTGAAACGGAGACTGATAAGTTGACTGACCGAATTGGCTTTAGAACGATCGAAACAAAAGGAAAACAAATCCTACTCAATGGTAAACCGATTTTTTTGAAAGGTATTTCATTACACGACGAAAACCCACTACGCAGAGATAGAGCCAATTCCATGGATGATGCCCGGCTCGTATTAGGATGGGCTAAAGAACTTGGCTGTAATTTTTTGCGGCTGGCGCATTATCCTCATCAGGAAAATATTGTCCGTTTAGCTGACGAAATGGGCATTCTGCTTTGGGAAGAACTGCCTTTGTACTGGGGCATTGACTGGGGTAATGCAAAAGTGCTCCAAAAGGCGAAGGACCAATACTCTGAACTTATTAACCGAGATTACAACAGGGCTAGTTCAATTATCTGGTCAATTGCCAACGAGACTTCGCCATCGCCTGCCCGCAATCAGTTTTTAATATCGCTGGCAGGATATATTAGAACGATAGATAGTACGCGTTTACTAAGTGCAGCTTGCAAAAAAGATCAGGCTGTTGACGGATATCCCGATAATGACTATACACTTGGAGACCCGATTATGAAGTACCTTGACATTATAAGCTTTAATGAATATCTTGGCTGGTATGGCGGTTTACCCGAGGAATGCCGAAAAAAGACATATAAAGCCAGCATGGAAAAGCCTATAATTGTTAGCGAATTTGGTGGCGATGCCTTGCAGGGATTTTATGCCGATAGTCTTACACGGTGGAGTGAAGACTATCAGGCATATTTATACAAAGAAAATATTGCAATGTTTGACCGGATAGATGGCTTGGCTGGTATGACCCCATGGATTCTGGCCGATTTTATGACCCCGCTTAGACAATTGCCTGATGTACAGGATGGTTGGAATCGAAAAGGACTGATTTCGGAAAAAGGTATAAAGAAAAAAGCTTTTTATGTGTTGAAAGAATATTATAGAAATAAATAAGTATAATTAATTCAAATATGACACAAACGGTAGCAGGCTGATATGGATAGACATTATAAGTAAGTTCAAAGTGGTAAAGTAGAATTAGCAAACAATAAAAATTAAAATTAGTGAAAGCTGTAATTTTTGCGGCGGGCCTTGGAACAAGGTTGTACCCATTTACTAAAGATAAGCCCAAAGCTTTGGTAGAAGTTGGGAAGATTGCCATGCTTGGACATACACTTCGAAAAATTAAATCAAGTGGCATTCACGATGTGATAATAAATGTTCATGCTTTTGCTGATAAAGTGGAAGATTATTTAAATGACTATTCCCAAGCCAATCCAGATATGAGTATCCAAATTTCAGACGAACGGTCAATGTTACTTGAAACAGGCGGTGGTTTAAAAAAAATGCAGCCTTTGCTTTCTGATGATACTTTTATCGTACATAATGTGGATATACTTTCTACGATTGATTTACAAGAGCTACAGGGCGTTGACTGTGAATATTATAATATACACCCTCTTCATATTGCTACATTGGTTGTTCGCAAAACCGAGAGTGACCGTTATTTTCTTTTCAATGAAAATGGGATACTTTGTGGCTGGGAAAATGTAATTACTGGTGAACAAAAAATATCCAGACCTAAGGAAAAACTTCTATTTAAATTTGGATTTACTGGTATTCATATAGTCCATCCTGAGCTATTCCCTTTAATGATAGAAAAGGGTGTATTTTCTATAACGGATGTTTATTTACGCCTTGCAAGAGATTACGAAATTCGCATGTTTGATGCTAGTCGGTCTCTTTGGTTTGATATTGGTAATCCGGAACAATTGCAGTTGGCAGAGCAGAACTGGGGGTTACATGATTGATTTTAATTATACTGGTAAATTGTCTGGAAGTGGTTGTATGCCGTTTATCGGCAATTGCTCTATTTTCTGAGGAGGCAATATTGGCGGTGAATCGTATATTGTTATTCCATTTACAGGCTGTACGGTCTCAATTTTCACTTCTGCTATTCCAAGTCTTACCATATCCAATTCTTTTGCAGCAGCTAAAGAGACATCAATAATTCTATTCCGTTTAAAATGTCCGCGGTCATTGATTCTTACGATAACCCAATTGCTGTTCTTTAAATTTGTAACTTTCACCAATGTGCCAAAAGGTAATGAATTATGAGCAGCAGTGTACATTTCATTGTCCAATCGTTCTCCGCTTGTCGTACGTACACCTTGGAATCTATTGCTATAATATGACGCAGTTCCTGTTTTCTGAGCGCAAATTATTAGACCAAACATTAAAAAGAAAGACATTAAAACCAATGTTTTATGCATACTTGGATTCCTTTGTTTAAACGCTCGTAGATAAAAAACTGTGCAAGATAATAAAAAATAAATCAATAATCCTCTATGTAGCTGAGAGTTCCCATAAAAGTCGCTAAACTTTGTATATTTTTTAGGGATTCATTATATAATCTGTTTATCAACAGAATTGATCAAATAATCCTTTAATACTTCTATTTTATAACATTTTTATCGAAAAATATTATAAATTGTTGTATTAATAAAAATAATGCCTATATTTGCAGTGTCGAACTCAAAGTTAAACATGACAAATAATATTCTAAGCAACATTTCTCTAATAATTGGTATTATTCTATTAGAATAGTAACAAGGTAGTGAGATTGTGTGTGTCAATGAATGAATACGAAAGCCCCTCTTGCTACCAAGCAAGGGGGGCTTTTTGTTAAATGAACAAAATTCGAGAAATAATTAATATTTAAATATAGTATGATGTCTGATAAAGTTTTTGTTTTTGACACAACCCTGAGGGATGGTGAGCAAGTGCCTGGATGTCAATTGAATACTGTTGAGAAAATACAAGTGGCAAAAGCCTTGGAATCTCTTGGAGTAGATATCATTGAAGCCGGCTTTCCAATTTCCAGTCCAGGAGATTTTAAATCTGTTGTTGAAATATCCAAAGCGGTGACATGGCCGACAATTTGTGCTTTGACCAGAGCAGTTGAAAAAGATATTGATGTGGCAGCCGAGGCTTTGAAATTTGCAAAACATGGGCGTATTCATACTGGTTTGGGCACATCTGATTATCACATTAAGTATAAATTTAATTCCAATCAAGATGATATTTTGGCACAAGCTATTGCTTGTGTGAAATATGCGAAAAAATATGTTGAAGATGTTGAATTCTATGCTGAAGATGCAGGTCGGACGGATAATGTGTATCTTGCTCAGGTTGTCGAAGCTGTCATAAAAGCTGGTGCTACTGTTGTTAATATTCCAGATACAACTGGCTATTGTCTGCCTAGTGAATATGGTGAAAAGATAAAATTCCTGATGGAAAACGTGAAAAGCATTCAAAATGTAGTCATTTCTACCCATTGTCACAATGACCTTGGAATGGCAACCGCCAACACAATGGCTGGAATCTTAAATGGAGCCCGTCAAGTAGAAGTGACAATAAATGGTATTGGTGAACGGGCAGGCAATACTTCTTTGGAAGAAATAGCTATGATCTTAAAAAGTCATAAAAATATTCCACTGATTACGAATATCAACACACAATTGATTATACAAACAAGTCGGATGGTGTCCAATCTGATGAATATGCCCGTGCAGCCCAATAAAGCCATTGTCGGTAGAAACGCTTTTGCACATTCGTCAGGCATTCATCAGGATGGTGTCTTAAAAAACAGAGAAAGTTACGAGATTATTGATCCAAAGGATATTGGATTAGATGAAAACTCAATTGTATTAACAGCGAGAAGTGGACGTGCGGCTCTTAAACATCGTTTGCAGCTGCTTGGTGTAGAAATAGATGGACAACGTTTGCAGGATGTTTATCAGGATTTTCTTAAATTAGCTGATCAAAAGAAAGTGATAAACGATGATGACATTTTATTGTTGGTAGGTATGGAACGTACCGAAAATCATCATATTAAGCTGGATTATTTGCAAGTTGTCTCTGGTAAGGGTGTAAAATCAGTTGCCAGTATTTGCCTGAATATTGCTGGTGAGAAGTTAGAGGCGGCCGCATCTGGAAATGGGCCTGTCGATGCAGCCATTAAGGCATTAAAACGTATAATTAACCGGGAAATGACTTTGCAGGAATTTCTTATTCAAGCCATAACAAAAGGAAGTGATGATACTGGAAAAGTACATATGCAAGTTGAACACGAAGGTGTCGTTTATTATGGATTTTCCGGCAATACAGATATTGTTACCGCTTCAGTGGAAGCATATATTGATGCCATTAATAAGTTTATTGATTAAAAGTTTCGTGTTTTAAATAGATATTAAGTTCTAAAATTAAAATAGAGAATATATGGGTAAAACATTATTTGATAAAATTTGGGATCAGCATGTAGTTGCAAAAGTAACTGATGGCCCTACGCAATTGTATATTGACAGGCTATATTGCCATGAAGTTACCAGCCCGCAAGCTTTTCAGGGTATGCGCGATCGTAAATTGAAATTTTTACGTCCAGAAAAGACAATTTGTATGCCTGATCACAATATTCCTACTCTCAATCAAGAGAAACCAATTGAAGACCCGATTTCACGTAATCAGGTTGAAACATTGACCCAAAATGCCAAGGATTTTAATCTCACACTTTTTGGTTTGGGTAATGCGAAGAATGGAATAATACATGTAGTCGGACCTGAGAATGGATTAACATTGCCAGGGATGACGATTGTATGTGGAGATTCGCATACTTCGACACATGGAGCTTTAGGCTCTGTTGCTTTTGGTATTGGAACTTCAGAAGTGGAAATGGTAATGGCTTCACAATGCATACTGCAAATGAAGCCAATGCGTATGCGCATTATTATTGATGGAAAACTTGGATCTGGTGTGACTGCAAAAGATCTTGCATTGTATGTGATTGCAAAGATGACAACAGGTGGTGCGACTGGATATTTCGTTGAGTATGCAGGAGAAGCTGTCCGTTCTTTAAGTATGGAAGGGCGTCTGACTCTTTGCAATTTGTCAATTGAGATGGGTGCTCGTGGAGGAATGATAGCTCCAGATGAAACAACGATTTCGTATTTAAAGGGTCGAGAATATGCGCCAAAAGGTAAGGATTGGGAGAATGCGGTTACTTATTGGCGCACTTTGAAATCTGATGAAGATGCCGTATTTGATAAAGAAGTGATTTTTAATGCACAAGATATAGAACCTATGGTTACATTTGGAACAAATCCTGGTATGGGCGTAGGTATATCAAAATCAATTCCCACAATAAATGAGATTGAGGAATCTGGTAAAATATCTTTTTGCAATGCTTTGGATTATATGGACTTTAGACCTGGAGAACAAATGCTTGGGAAAAGAATAGACTATATTTTTCTTGGCAGTTGTACGAACGGACGTATTGAAGACTTCCGCATTTTTGCAAATTATGTTAAAGGTAAAAAGAAAGCAAAAGATGTGGTCGCTTGGCTTGTCCCTGGTTCTTGGGCAGTTGAAGCCCAATGCCGTAAAGAGGGATTAGTTGAGATTCTGGAGGCAGCCGGTTTTGAATTGCGCCAGCCAGGATGCTCTGCTTGTCTGGCAATGAATGACGATAAAGTTCCTGCAGGAAAATATATTGTTTCTACCTCGAACAGAAACTTCGAAGGTAGGCAAGGTCAAGGTGCACGTACTATATTGGCCGGTCCGTTGGTCGCTGCTGCCGCAGCTCTTACAGGTCGCATAACTGATCCAAGAGATTAATATGGAACCAATCTATAAATATTTTTTGCCCATTCAGGTTCGCTTTAATGATGTAGATATTATGGGGCATGTCTCCAATACTGTCTATTTGAATTATTATGATGCTGGGAAAACAGATTATTTTGATCATATTCTTCCTGATCTTGATTATGTAAATATAGGTGTAGTTGATGCGGCAATTAAAATTGATTATAAATTGCCTATTTTGATGAGATATAAAATATATGTTGAAACACGTATTGCTGTTTTAGGTTACAAAAGTTTTACAATGGATCATCGTCTTGTGAATTGTGAAACAGGTGAACTTCTTTCGAGTTGTTCAGCTGTCATTGTTTGCTTTGATGTAAAAAGACAGAAAAGCATTGTGATTCCTGATCATTGGCGCAAGAGCATCATTGAACATGAAGGAGACCAATTAATTGTAAGAAATGAATCAGAAAAAATATTTAATAATGGAGAAGTTTAAAACCATAACATCTACTATAGTTCCACTTCCAATAGAGAATGTGGACACAGATCAAATAATTCCCGCACGTTTTTTAAAAGCTGTATCGAAAGAAGGCTTTGGAGATAATTTGTTTCGGGACTGGCGTTTTGACAGTAACAACAATCCTGTAAAGGAGTTTGTCTTGAACGATCCTACATATCGGGGTTCCATTATTGTAGCCGGAAAGAATTTTGGTAGCGGTTCCAGTCGTGAACATGCTGCCTGGGCTTTGACTGGTTACGGTTTTAAAGTAGTTGTATCAAGTTTTTTTGGTGATATTTTTAAGAATAATTCTTTGAATAATGGGTTGTTACCTGTTGTTGTAAGTGATAATTTCTTGAAAAATATATTTAAAGCCCTAAAAGCAGATTCTTCTATTACATTAACTATCGACCTCGAGCAACAAAGTATTGTCAATAATATAAATGGTGATACAGAACATTTTGAAATAAATGCATATAAGAAAAATTGCATGCTTCATGGATATGATGATATCGATTTTTTGCTGAGTAACCGTGACAAAATTGATGCTTGGGAAAAAGATTCTCAAATAAAATATGAAAGTGGAAATTCTTGACACGACGCTTCGGGATGGAGAACAAACATCGGGTGTTTCTTTTGCCATACAAGAAAAACTTAGTATTGTCCGTCTGCTGTTTGAGGAACTTGGCGTTGATAGAATGGAGGTTGCTTCTGCCAGGGTATCCATCGGTGAATTTGATGCTGTTAAACGAATAGCAGCCTGGGCTAATCTCCATGATGTTCTGGATCGTGTTGAAGTCCTTGGTTTTGTAGATAAAGGCATTTCTTTGAACTGGATTCAAGACTCAGGTTGTAGAGTAGTTAACCTGCTATGCAAGGGCTCTCTTAAACATGTGACTGAACAATTAGGCAAGACGCCAGATCAGCACTTACAAGATATTAAGGATGAAGTAGCTCAGGCACAGGCTCATAATATTTCTGTGAATTTATATTTGGAAGATTGGTCTAATGGGATAAAGAATACACCTGATTATGTGTTTTTCTTGATGGATGGCCTTAAAAATAAGCCAATTAAGCGTTTTATGCTACCTGACACTCTAGGCATTCTGAATCCAGACCAGACAAAAGAGTTTTGTGAATGTATGGTGCAAAAGTACCCCGGTGTACATTTTGATTTCCATGCACATAACGATTATGATTTGGCGGTTGCCAATGTCTACGCTGCTGTACGCGCAGGTGTTAGAGGTGTCCATGCAACTGTAAATGGTTTGGGGGAACGGGCTGGAAATGCTTCACTTGCAAGTGTTGTTGCCATATTGCATGATCAATTGAAGATTAAAACTAACATTCGGGAAGAAAAACTAACGTCTGTTAGTAAAATTGTCGAATCATATTCTGGTGTTCGTATTCCGGCCAATAAACCAGTAATTGGTGAAAATGTCTTTACTCAATGTGCAGGAATACATGCAGATGGCGATCTGAAGGATAACTTGTATTTTAATGAATTACTTCCTGAGCGTTTTGGTCGTACCCGAGAGTATGCTTTAGGTAAAACATCTGGTAAAGCGAGCATACATAAAAATCTGGAAGCATTGGGCATCGAGTTGGATGATGAGTCTTTGAGACTTGTAACAGAACGCATCATACAACTTGGAGATAAGAAAGAGTTGGTAACTCAGGAAGATCTTCCCTATATTATTTCAGATGTATTAAAACAGTTTAATGGAGAACAGCCAGTACATATAATGAATTATTCATTATCACTTGCACAGGGATTAAAACCTGTTGCAACAGTAATGCTGGAAATCAACGGACAAACTTATCAGGAAACTTCTCCCGGAGACGGTCAGTACGATGCATTTATGAAGGCTTTGCACAAGATTTATAAATCTCAGAACCGTAATTTCCCGATGTTGACCAACTATCTGGTAACCATTCCTCCTGGTGGTCGTACAGATGCCTTTGTTCAAACGGTCATTTTTTGGTCTTATAAAAATAAAATGTTCAGAACAAGTGGATTAGATGCTGATCAAACGGAAGCGGCCATTAAAGCAACGATAAAAATGTTGAACATTATTGAGAATTGGGAGAAAGATTAAAAATTAAATATTACAACCAAATCATAAAAAAATGAAATTGAATATTGCTGTACTCCCTGGGGACGGAATAGGTCCTGAAGTTATTGAACAAGCTTTAAATGTAATCAAAGTAATTTGTGACAAATTTGGACATGTCTTAACTTATGAAACTGCTTTGGTCGGAGCCTGTGCCATTGATGCATATGGAGATCCCTATCCAGACAGTACCCATAAATTATGCATGAAATCAGACGCTATTCTTTTTGGTGCTATTGGTTCGCCAAAATATGACAATGATCCAACTGCCAAAATTCGTCCAGAACAAGGACTTTTGGCAATGAGAAAGAAGCTGGGCTTGTTTGCCAATATAAGACCTGTCAGTGTTTTTCCATCTTTGATTGACAAGTCACCTTTAAAGGCCGATTTGATAAAGGATGCAGATCTTATATGTATTCGGGAACTTACAGGCGGACTTTATTTTGGACGTCCGCAGGGTAGGAGTGAAGATGGAAACAAAGCTGTAGACACTTGTGAATATAGTAGGGAAGAGATTGAACGTATCTTAAAACTAGCTTTTGAGTATGCAGGCAAAAGAAGAAAGAAATTAACAATTGTTGATAAAGCCAACGTTCTTGAAACTTCTCGTTTATGGCGTCAGATCGCCCAGGAAATGGAACCGAAATATCCTGAAATCCAAACGGAATATTTGTATGTGGATAATGCAGCTATGCGGTTAGTTCAATGGCCTGCAGGTTTTGACGTAATTGTAACAGAAAATATGTTCGGCGATATTCTTACCGATGAAGCTTCTGTTATAACCGGATCAATGGGGTTGTTGCCTTCTGCTTCTGTGGGCTTGCATACCTCTCTTTTTGAGCCAATTCATGGATCATATCCGCAAGCTGCCGGTAAAAATATCGCTAATCCACTGGCAACAGTGCTTTCCGCTGCTTTGATGTTTGAGTATGCCTTTAATTTAAAGGATGAGGGGGCACTTATCCGAGAGGCTGTCACCGCCAGTATAGATGCAAACTTTGTGACAGAAGATTTGATTGAATTTGGCCAGACGGCTCGTAAAACAAGCGAGGTCGGGAAGTGGCTAACTGAATATATTCTTCGGAAATAAAACAAGGAAATGTAGAATATCTGTAATTTGGATATTCTACATTTTTGCTCCAATAAATAGATAAATTAATGCAGCCAATAAGGCACTAACAGGTATAGTCAGAATCCAGGCGACCATCAAATCTCGTGTCACGCCCCAGCGAACGGCTGAAAGACGTTTTACGGCTCCGACACCCATAATGGCTCCTGTGATGGTATGAGTCGTGCTTACCGGAATCTTTAAGATCTCTGACAAATACAAGGTTAACGCACCGGCAGTTTCGGCAGCAACCCCTTCGATTGGAGTTACTTTTGTGATGCGAGTGCCCATTGTTTTTATAATTCTCCAACCTCCGGACATTGTTCCAAGAGAAATTGCGGCAAAGCAGGAAAATGCTACCCAATCCGGCATTTGCCCAATGCTATGTACACCCATGTCAATGCCATTTCTTGTATATGCTGCCATTAATGCTGCGGCAATTATGCCCATTACTTTTTGTGAGTCGTTAAGACCATGTCCGATACTGAATAAACCAGAAGAAACCAATTGAAGCCGTTTGAACCAATAACTTGCTTTATGCGGGTTAACATTTTTACATATATGATATATGAAAATAGTGAGCAAGGCAGAAATGACCATCCCGATAAATGGTGCCAAAAGGATGAAGGATGCAATTTTGATAATGACAGGACCCTGAATTGATTCAAGTCCGTTTGATGTATATCCGCTTTTTATAATAGTGCTCATGATAGCTGCACCTGCAAAACCGCCAATCAATGTATGGGATGAGGAGGATGGAATTCCCAGCCACCATGTTGCTAAATTCCAAATAATAGCCGCAATAATGCCTGAGAAAATAACGGGTAGTGTGATGTATTGTTCAAATACGGTTTTGGAAACCGTGTTGGCTATACCAAATTCTCCAATAATGTATTTGGAAATAAAAAAGGCGACAAAATTAAAGAATGCTGCCCATAAAACAGCCTGGAATGGTGAAAGAACCTTTGTTGATACAATCGTGGCAATAGAATTCGCTGAATCGTGGAATCCGTTAATGAAATCAAAGAGAAATGCCAGTACGATAATGGTAATTAAAAGACTCATCTTTTTTTGTTTTTATGCGTACTTAACAATTATTGTTTTTATGATTTTACCGACATTTTCAGCGGCGTCGGTTGCTTTTTCGAGCTCATACATGATCTCTTTCAATTTAATGATTTCAATACCATTTTTTTCTTTCTCAAATAAATTGATGGTGAAGTGCTCATATACGTCGTCAGCTTTGTTTTCGATTGTATGTAATTCACTGCAATAAATCTTGATTTTTTTTGAATTCTTTTTAAGAACATTCAATTCATTTACAGCTTTACTAATACTTATGGCATCTTCCTTTATCAGTTTTGCAAGATCCAGAGCAGAATCGGGCAATTTTATTGGGTTGTATAGTGCGATTCTTTTTGCACTGCTGTTGATAAAGTCGGTAACATCATCTAATCTATTCGCCAAATGGTTAATGTCTTCTCGGTCGAAAGGAGTAATAAATGTGGTATTCAATTCATCAAAAGCTTTATCGGACAACTCATCTCCTTTTCTCTCTATTTCTTTGATCTTTTTATAATATTCTATTGCCGTTTCATGGTTGTAGTTTTGTACGCATTCGATCATTAAATCAGAAGCGGCCAGTATTACATCCGACATATCCTTTAATAATGGAAAAAATTTAGGTTCTTTAGGCATAAACTTGCTAAAAAAAGAATTGTTCATTATAAAGCGGTTTTTTTGAAAGGATTAAGGGCCTATATTTTTTGTTGAAGAAAGTTCTAAATATCCAATACACTTATTTTGTGCAAAAATACTAAAACTGTTTTATTTGTATTGTGTCTGGAATGCAAATGTCATATAATTGTAACATGGTATTATGCCATAGATATTGAGTGCTTTAGAACATAAATGTATAATGGTGTATTGCCAGTATCCTGCAAATATAAAACAATAATAACTACATTTAATCATTTAAGATTTGATCTCAAAAAGTTTTTCCAGCTTCCTTTGCATATCTTGAAAAAACAAAGTACTTTTGCAGGCCGATTATTATCAAAAAAGTGTAAGGTTTAATTCTAAGCAAATCAAGGTTCATTGTGTCCTGAACGGAGGTTTGTAAGGGATAGTAGTTTTTTAATCAATTAAAATATAAGCAGTGGATACTTTAAGTTACAAGACCATTTCTGCAAACAAAGCAACTGTACAAAAAGAATGGGTTGTAGTTGATGCAACCGATCAGGTGCTGGGGCGTCTGGCTACGAAAGTTGCCAAATTGCTGAGAGGCAAATACAAACCAGGTTTTACACCAAATGTTGACTGTGGTGATAATGTGATTATCATTAATGCAGAAAAAGTAAAAATGACGGGCAATAAATGGGATGACCGTGTTTATGTCAGCTATACAGGCTATCCTGGTGGCCAACGCAAGATTTCGCCTGCAAAACTGATGGCGAAAGATGTTACCAGACTTTACCGTAAAGTTTTAAAAGGTATGCTTCCCAAAAGTCGTTTGGGTGAAGCAATTATCGGTAATCTTTATGTTTATGCAGGTGGAGAGCATCCGCATGAAGCACAAAGTCCGAAAGTTATTGATATAAATTCTCTTAATTAAGAAGTATGGAAGCAGTAAATGCAATAGGAAGAAGAAAAGCTGCGATTGCTCGTGTCTTCGTAAGTGAAGGAAATGGAACTATCACTATTAATAAACGTGATGTGTCTTTGTATTTTCCTTCTTCAATTTTACAGTATGTTGTGAAACAGCCACTCAATAAAATCGGTGCTACTGAAAAATACGATATTCGTGTGAACCTTGACGGAGGTGGTTTTAAAGGTCAGGCTGAAGCTTTGCGTTTAGCGATAGCTCGTGCTTTGGTGAAAATAAATCCCGAAGATAAATCTGCTTTGCGTTCCGAAGGTTTTATGACACGTGATTCCCGTGTGGTCGAGCGTAAAAAACCAGGTCGTCCAAAAGCAAGAAAGAAATTCCAATTCAGTAAACGTTAATCGTTTGATACCACTGCTCTTTATATTAAGACGCGTTTAGTATCTAAATGGCCGGGATTTCTGATGAAGTAATTCAGTTAAGAACTACCCGACGATTGAATGAATAAAAAGAAAGTAAACGAATAAAACAAACAAAAATGTCAAGAACAAATTTTGATCAGTTGTTGGAAGCCGGTGTGCATTTTGGACACCTCAAAAGAAAATGGAATCCTGCTATGGCACCTTACATTTTCATGGAACGCAACGGCATCCACATCATAGACTTACACAAAACAATAGCAAAAGTGGACGAAGCTGCCGATGCTTTGAAAATTATTGCAAAGGGCGGAAAGAAAATTCTTTTTGTCGCAACTAAGAAGCAGGCAAAACAAATTGTTGCAGAAAAAGCCACATCTATTAATATGCCTTATGTAATTGAACGCTGGCCGGGTGGAATGTTAACAAATTTTCCAACCATACGAAAAGCTGTCAAGAAAATGTCAACCATTGATAAGATGGTTACAGATGGAACATTTACCAATCTTTCAAAAAGAGAACGTCTACAGGTAACCCGTCAACGTGCTAAATTGGAAAAAAATCTAGGAAGTATAGCTGACTTAAATCGTCTTCCTTCAGCATTGTTTGTTATTGATGTTATGAAAGAGCAAATAGCTGTAAGAGAAGCACAACGTTTGGGTATACCAGTTTTTGCAATGGTTGATACGAATTCAAATCCAGATTTGGCTGACTTTGTAATACCTGCAAACGATGATGCTACAAAATCCATAGAAGTGATCTTGTCTGCTGTTACCAGCGCTATAGCTGAAGGTTTGGAAGAGCGCAAAGCTGAAAAAGTTGATGCGGCAGCTGCAGGAGAAAATGACGAAAATGCTGAAGTGCCTATTAAGAGAGAGCGTCGTGGCAAAGCCAAGAAAGAACTACTCCATAAAGATGATACGGAGGCTTTGAAGGCAAATGTAGCTTCTAAATTTATCAAAAAAGAAGACGAAGAATAAATCACAGAATCCTTATTTTTCTATGTGCTGATGTGCTTTATCCAAATACCGAAGCATGTTGGCACATTGATTTTTATACAGAAATTATTAACAAATAAATATATTATACTATGGCAGTTACTATGGCTGAAATCACCAAACTCCGTACAATGACAGGAGCTGGGATTATGGATTGTAAAAGTGCTTTGACCGAAGCAGAAAACGACTTCGAAAAAGCCATTGAGATTATACGTATAAAAGGAAAAGCTGTTGCTGAAAAGCGCAGTGAACGTGAAGCATCTCAAGGTTGCGTTTTAGCAGGTGTAAATAATGGTTTTGCCGCTGTTCTGGCTTTGAAATGTGAAACAGACTTTGTTGCTACAAATGAAGGCTTTGTCGCATTGACTCAGTCAATATTGGATGCCGCTTTAAAAGGTCAACCTGCAAATTTGGAAGCGTTGGAAAATCTGAGTATTGATGGCCGTTCAATTAAAGCTTTGATAGTTGATCGTACAGGCATTATTGGTGAAAAAATCGAATTGGATTACTATGAACATTTAAAAGATGTATTTGCCATTTCTTATATTCATACGGGTAATAAATTGGCCACAATAGTATCCTTTAATAAGGAAGCAGAATATCAAGTTGCGCGTGATATTGCAATGCAGGCAGCTGCAATGAATCCTGTTTCTTTGGATCGGACTTCTGTCCCGGAATCTGTTATTCAAACGGAATTGGAAGTCGGTCGCAATAAAGCTCGTGAAGAGGGTAAACCTGAAAATATGCTTGATAAAATTGCCCAGGGTCGTCTGAATAAATTTTATAAGGAATCCACTTTATTGGAACAAGAATTCATTAAAGATTCGAAAATTAGTGTCCAACAATATCTGAACAGTTCAGATAAAGATCTGAAAGTTACAGCATTCAAGCGCGTGACTTTAAATCAGGATTGAAAATCGTTTTATATTGATAATTTGCAGAAATAACTTGTGTTAAAAAAGTTCAAAATGGAATAAACTCATGTTTCATTTCATTTTGAACTTTTTTATTTTTTAAAATCACCTCTGACTTTATGACCTATGTTTCTTAGGAAATCGGCCACATCGTTTCTGACATCTCCCTGAATAAGTATTTCATCGTCTTTAGCTGATCCTCCGGTGCAACAATGTTTCTTGAGTTTTCCGGCAAGATCTTTCAAATCAGATTTGGAACCTTTGAAATTGCTGATAATTGTAGCAGGTTTGCCGTTCCTTTTTTCAAATCTTATAATCAATTCTTGTTGTATTTCACGCACTTTGTTGTCGATTTTCTTTTCAGGGTCAGGCTCTTGATTGTTCAGATTATTTGCAAGAGTAATGACCAAAATTTCTTTCCAATTTTTTTTAGCCATAATGATAGAACTATTAAAATTTATATTTTTCAAAAATAGGTATGTTTCTATACCAAGACTGGAATCGGATTACATAATTCTTTTTTTTTATTATTTTTGTACAAAAGTACACATATAAAGCAGATGGAAGTTAACAAGATAAACGATTTACAGCATATTCCTGAGCCAACTTTAAGGAGATTGCCATGGTATCTGGCTTTTTTAAAATTAGAGGCAGACCGAGGTGAAAACTTCGTTTCTTCGACACAGATTTCGCGTGCAATAAATGTAAGTGCTTCACAAATTGCCAAAGATCTTTCCATGGTTAATGTTTCTGGAAAAACCCGTGTCGGTTATGATGCAAGGAAACTTGTCGAAGTTCTTGAGAGATTTTTAGGCTTTAGAAATGCTCACAAAGCTTTTATTTTTGGTGCTGGAAGTTTGGGTGGTGCATTATTGCACGATAAAGGTTTGTCTCAATATGGGCTGGAGATAGTTGCTGGATTTGATGTGAATCCCAATATTATTGGGAGGGATATTAATGGATTATCAGTATATCATGTGAATGATTTTGCTCAAAAACAAGCTGAAATGGGAGTATCAATAGGTATTTTAACGGTTCCAGTAGATCAGGCACAAAACGCGGCCGATCAAATGGTTAATGGAGGTATTCGTGCGATATGGAACTTTACACCATTCCGGATCCGGGTTCCCAAAAATATAGTTGTACAAAATACTTCCATTTATGCACATCTTGCTGTGATGTTCAATCGTTTGGAAAACCAGTAATTTTTTTTGAAAATTTATTAATCAAGTGTGCCTTTTATATATAAACAAAAATGAAAATAATAGGGGTCGGAATGAATTACCGTAAACATTTACAGGAATTAAATGCCCCTGAACCTTCTGAACCGGTAATTTTTCTAAAACCAGATTCTTCCTTGTTACATGCTTCTGCATTAACGACATTATCTAATAAACCTTTTTTTATTCCTGACTTTTCTAATGAAATTCATTATGAAACAGAAATTGTTGTAAAGATTTGCAAGTTAGGAAAAAATATTGCCGCAAAGTTTGCTTATCGTTATTATGAGGAAGTAACTGTCGGCCTGGATTTAACAGCCCGAGATTTGCAAAAAGAACTGAGATTCGCTGGTTTGCCTTGGGAAATTTGTAAAAGTTTTGACCAATCAGCCGTAATAGGCCAATATGTACCGCTTAATGATATAGGTATTATTCAAAACTTGAATTTTCATTTGGATATTAACGGGAAAACGGTGCAGCAGGGTTGTACTTCGGATATGATTTTTGTTGTTGATAAAATAATTGAATATGCCTCCCGTTTTTTTACTTTAAAAACAGGGGATATGATTTATACGGGTACTCCGTCAGGAGTCGGCAAAATAAAAGTCGAAGATCATTTGGAAGCATATCTGATGGATAAGAAAATGCTTGATTTACGGGTGAAATAGATACTAATCAAGCTTTTTTTCCGTTTTTAAATACACGGAATTGAGTAAATGAAGTTTATATATAGTTTTTTATTTTTTATTTTTATAGGGGGTGGTCTGTCAGCCACTAATAATCATACTTTAGAGTGGTTTAAGAATACCTCTTCGAAGATCGTTTTGCCCGATTTTGATAATTCTGTACATCTTGAAAATCAGGCTCTTCCTCTCTATTCTGAGACTCAGATGCCAGAAAACCAGGCTGATGCTTATACTGCTAAGCTAAAATATCCAGTTTTTCAAAAATTAACTTCAGAAGAGACCCGATTGTTACGGCCATATTTGAAAAACTTTTCTGACAGTATAGATATAAAGATTTCATTGGGCATAAAACGCAAGAAACAAATGCTGGATCTTTCATTTTATCCATTTATCAAAAAAGGCAGTTCTTATTATAAATTAATTTCATTTGATTGGGATATACAACCTGTTGTTTCTAAGTTACGCTCTTCTTCAGCTGTTTCATCTACAACAAAATATACAGGTACTTCTGCCTTGGCTTCCGGGAAGTGGCGAAAAATAAGTGTCACCGAATCAGGTGTATATAAGCTGACATACCAAGATATAAAAGATATGGGCATTAATCCCAACCTTGTCCAAATATATGGATATGGTGGTGCGCTTTTAAATGAAGATTTCAGCGTAAGTGGCTATTTGGATGATCTTCCTGAAGTGGCAATATGGAAAGAACTTGGAAGTGACAGCATTTTTAATGCTGGCGATTATATTCTTTTCTATGCACAAGGTCCGGTCTCATGGACTTATAACAGATCTTCAGGTGTTTATACGCGTGTTAGGAATCATTATTCTGATAAAGCTTATTATTTTGTTGGCGAAAGAAGTTCAGGTAGCAAAATAGCTACATTATCTACTAATACAGATGCCCCAAATAAAGAAATAACTTCTTTTACCGACTACCAGCTCCATGAAACAGACCGCGTAAACATTGGTGAGTCAGTTGCTGCCAGTGGAACTGGCCGCGAATTGTATGGGGAAGATTTCACCGCTTCTCCATCCCAGAATTTTGAATTTAATGTTCCAAATATAGACACGACGCAAAATTCACATGTGCAGGTTGAATTTATTGCCCACAATACCGGAACCTCTTCTTGTAGTGTCTATGTGAATGATAAATGGCTGACATCCTTATCTATGTCAGCCATTTCAACTACAGGTAATGATATTTATGTTTATGCTAGATCTTCAAATGATGTCGTTTCTTTTTTACCATCAGGCGAAACGACAAATGTGAGGTTGGATTATTACATAAACGGTTCTTCAGCTACGCCCAGGGCCAATTTAAATTATATAATCCTTACCATGAGACGTTTCCTGAGAATGAGTGGAGCTTTTCTCCAATTTCGGGATCCTAATAGTGTCGGTTCTGGAAATATTGGAGAGTTTACGATTCAGAACGCAAACAGTAATACCATGGTCTTTGATATAACGGATCCTCAGTCAATGGTTCGTATCAATGGTAAACTTACGGGTACAAATTATATTTTTACGGCATCCGATACTTTTTTACACCAGTATGTATGTGTCGACCGTAATGGTACTTTCTCCAAACCGAATATAGAAGGTAGTGTAACAAACCAGAATATTCATGGTCATTCACAGGTCGATATGGTCATTATAGCTCCTTCTGAATTCACTTCATATGCAGCCACCCTGGCTCAGGCACATGCCGCCAATGACAATCTTAATGTACTGGTTGTTACCCCAGAACAAGTTTACAATGAGTTTTCCTCCGGAACGCCTGACGCAACTGCCTACAGACGTATGATGAAACTTTTTTATGATAAGGCTGCAAATGAAAATGAATTGCCTAAATATTTATTGCTTTTTGGTGATGGCGTATATGACAATCGTTTAGTTTCCACAATGTTTGTGAATAGTTCCAGCTATTCAGTGCATAAAAAACTTCTGACTTATGAGTCCTATGAAAGCCTTGATGGACTACAGTCTTATGTGTCCGATGACTATTTTGGTTTTCTTGATGATTCCGAAGGCTCAGATTTGTCTTCGGCAAAACTGGATATAGGTGTAGGACGTTTTCCTGTTTCTTCAGCTGCTGAAGCGCAAATCGCAGTTGATAAAACAATTTCTTATATGAAGAATAGTACCAAAGGAGTCTGGAAGAACCGTTTGCTTTATCTGGCCGATAACGCAGATAGTAATCTACATATACAGCAGGCTGATGAGTTGGCAACGATGGTAGGAAATGCACATCCGGAATTCATGATAAATAAAATATATTTAGGAGCATATAAACAAGTTACAACAATATCCGGATCAACAATGCCAGATGCTAATATCAGTTTCTCTAATCTTTTAAATTCCGGATTATTGATGCTGAATTATACTGGACATGGTAGTCCTACTCAATGGTCGGCATATAAACTTCTTACAACTTCCGATATTAAAGCTATGACCAATAAATGTTTGCCTCTATGGGTGACAGCAACTTGTGATTTTGCTCGTTTTGATGCCCCTGAAACTTCAGCTGGTGAATATGTATTTTTAAATTCTTCAGGTGGTGGCATCGCTTTGTTTACTACGACACGCATAGTTTATTCTAATATGAACATGGCTATAAATAAAAGTTTTGATCAAAATATGTTCTCAAGAAATAACGGCGAGCGCTATTCCTTGGGCGAAATTATGCAATTGGCAAAATGTTCTGAAGATTTGAAGAACGATAGAAATAAACTGAGTTTCACTCTTATTGGTGATCCGGCCATTCAGCTGGCTTATCCAGAATATTCAATTAAAATTACAAATGTAAATAATCACGCCTTATCTTCAGTTCAGGACACACTTAAAGCTCTCAGTACGGTTACAGTTTCCGGGAAAGTGTATAAAGACGATAGTACCTTTGCTAATGACTTCTCTGGCATTGTATATCCAACAGTTTTAGGTCCTGAGGAAACTGCCCAGACTTTAAGCGCTAATGGAAGCGATATTTTTTATTTTAAGGATCGCAGTAAAATATATTTTTCAGGTAAAGATAGTGTCGTTAACGGACTTTTTAACTTCTCTTTTGTGGTTCCAAAAGATATTAACTATTCGTATAAAACGGGCCGTATTAATTTATATGCTTATGATAAAAGCGGGGCGAATGAAGCTCAAGGTTATTATGACAATTTTGTTTTGGGAGGGACAGATACTGAAACCTCTTTAGATTCGACCGGCCCCAAGATCAATTTATATTTGAATGATTTTGGCTTTGTATCTGGCAATAAAGTAAATGAAACGCCTACATTTATAGCCCGTGTTTCAGATGATAACGGCCTGAATACTTCTGGTAATGGTATTGGCCATGATTTATCATTGGTCATTGATGATTCGCCATCAATGACCTATACCTTAAATAACTATTATATTGCAGATCTCGGTAGTTATACTTCTGGTACGGTATATTATGTCTTGCCTTCGATGTCCACAGGAATACATCATTTAAGTTTTAAAGCATGGGATGTTCAAAATAATTCAAATACGGATACAATTTATTTTGTTGTTTCATCAGGAATGTCTCCTGATATTTCTAATATTAAATTTGCCCAGACAGGGGAGACCGGCCAATTTATATTTACACACAACAGGCCTGATGTGGCTGTTTCAGTTAATTTAACAATTTATGATATATTGGGTAGATTAATTTGGCAAGCAACATCTGATATGAAGACGGACGGAAATCTCAGCGATATTATAAATTGGGATTTAACTGATGTGAATGGCCGCCGTGTTCAAAATGGTCTTTATCTTTGTAAGATATTGATGAAAGATTCAAATGGGATTCAAACTATGGGTTCTGAAAAAATTCAGGTTACAAAACAATAATTGAACTAAATCAGAGTTTAAAAATTGTAGGAATTCCAACATGATTTAATCTATTAAAATATATGGAGACTATTCAGAAACTTTTCTTTTCTGTTTTGCTTTTGAGTATTTGTTTTTCAACCTATTCGGAAACATACAATCCTATTGTCACTGCAGTCCCTTCATTAAGTATATCACCGGATGCAGTTGCCAGTGGAATGGGTGATTTGGGAGCAGCTACCAATCCGGATGTAAATTCACAATACTGGAATCCTTCAAAATATGCTCAAATTGAAAACAATGCCGGTTTTGCACTTTCTTATACGCCATGGTTGACAAAATTGACTTCAGACATAAATTTGGCCTATTTGGCAGGATATTATAAACTGAACGATCAACAGGCACTTAGTGCTTCAATGCGCTATTTTTCACTTGGAGATGTGACATTGAGGACTTCATTAGATGATCCTGGATATTCTATCAACCCCTATGAAATGGCGGTTGATGTCGCTTATTCACGTATGTTGTCCGAAAATTTCTCAATGGGCGTGACTATGCGCTACATCATATCTGATCTGATGAGTGGAGATGAACCTGCCGGGACCGCTTTTTCGGCTGATATTTCAGCTTATTACAAGAAACCTATATATTTCGGTCGCGAAAAGGGATCTTGGGCAGTTGGTGCCAATATCTCAAATATTGGTACAAAAATATCTTATGATGGCGGTAATAGTAGCTATTTTCTTCCAACAAATCTTCGTATTGGAACGACGTTAAATTATCCGATTGATGCCTATAATTCGTTTAATTTCTCGTTGGATTTAAATAAATTATTAGTGCCTACGCCAAAAGATACGGCAGAAGTGACTATAAATACATCGCCCATCGCCGGTATCTTTTCATCTTTTAGTGATGCTCCAGGTGGTTTAAAAGAAGAATTGGAGGAAATCTATGGTTCTATAGGTGTTGAATATGCTTATGATAAACAGTTCTTTGTTCGTGCCGGCTATAGTTATCAAAATCAAAATAAGGGCAATCTTAGATATTACACATTTGGTGCCGGTTTTAAAATGAGTATGTTCAAATTAGACGCTTCATATTTGGTTTCACAGTCGCAAACCAATCCTCTTGATCAAACACTCCGTTTTACACTTGCCTTCGACATGGAAGGAATAAAGACGCTTTTAGGCCGTTAACAATAAAGGCAAACAATGGATATTGATATTCGGGTTGGATATGGTTTTGATGTTCATCGTCTTGTAAGTGACAGGCCATTAATACTTGGCGGTATATTGATTCCTCATAATAAGGGTCTGTTAGGTCATTCTGATGCAGATGTACTGATACATGCAATTTGTGATGCACTACTTGGTGCAGCCAATTTGAGAGATATTGGTTTTCATTTTCCGGATACTTCAGACTTATATGCCCGAATAGACAGTAAGATCTTATTAAAAAAGACCGTACAGCTCTTAGAAGAAAAATCCTGGCAAGTGAACAACATAGATGCAACTGTTTGTGCTGAATTTCCAAAAATAAACCCATTTATCCTTGAAATGCGATCTTGCCTGGCTCCGTTATTGGGAATTTCATCTGACGCTGTGTCCATCAAAGCGACAACAACAGAAAGATTAGGTTACATTGGCCGGGAAGAAGGAATATCCGCTTCTGTAGTTGCATTAATTTCGAGGAAATAATATTTATCTTTACAAACGGTCTTCATTTTAATTCGTTCGAAGTTAAGATGTAGAAAAAACCAAATAAAGGAATGGAGCCAATCACACTCTTGGATTTGAATTTGATGGTCAGAAATCAAATACGAAAGGAATTCCGCCATACGTTTTGGGTTCAGGCAGAGTTAAGTGAATGCAAGGAACATTATTCTGGTCATTGTTATCTGGAGTTGATTCAGAAACGAGCTGATTCAGATGTGATTTGTGCAAAGGCCCGTGCTACAATATGGGCAAATGTTTGGGCGGCACTTAAGCCTTATTTTGAAGTTCAGACGGGTGTGAATCTGCAGGCAGGACAAAAAATCATGGTTGAAGTAACAGTGGAATTTCACGAATTGTATGGATTTAATCTTATAGTTCACAATATTGATCCTGCTTACACCATTGGAGAATTAACCTTACGAAGGCAGGAGGTTATTCGCCAATTGACACAAGATGGCGTGATTGATCTTAATAAAGAGCTTTCATGGCCTTTGCTTCCTCAACGCCTTGCAATAATATCTTCTCCGACTGCAGCAGGCTACGGGGATTTTATGGATCAGCTATATCATAATGAGTATGGATACATCTTTTACACCGCATTATTTCCTGCTGTCATGCAGGGCGATTCTGCCGTACAATCCATCATAGATGCATTGAATCGTATTATTGATACAAAGATAGATTTTGATGTTGTGGTTATTATCAGAGGTGGCGGTGCTTCAGCGGATTTAAGTTGTTTTGACCAGTATGATTTGTGTTATTATTGTGCTCAATACCCTTTGCCCATTCTTTCAGGAATTGGACATGAAAGAGATTCATCGGTATTGGACAGGGTCGCTCATACTTCTGTCAAGACACCGACTGCAACTGCTGAATATTTGCTTGCTAACATAACGCAGCAAGCGTACCGTTTGGATATTAACGCAGATAAACTTATATTGACAGGCCAAAGCCTGATGGATGCATATCGACAAAAATTACAGACAAGTTCAGAGAGCCTAAAGTCAAGAACACGTGAACGAATATATGTAGCTCAACTTATGATTGAACGTCGAAAATCGAACTTGCTTAACCGCTCCGAAAATTTTCTGATTCAAAAGAATCAATTGATAGTGATTCAATCTTCAAATCTGACACATCGAGCTTATGCTACTCTGGATCAGATAAAATACAGATTGGAACTCATGAGTAAGACAGTGTCATCCTATTCTCCTGACATTATGATTAAGAGAGGTTTTTCTCTAACGATGTGCAATGGAAAAATAATAAAGTCTGCGCATGAGTTGTCTGTGGGATCAGAAATCTGTACCCAGTTACGTGACGGGAAAATTTATAGTACAATCAATAAAACAGAAATTCAAAATGGCTGAAAAAAAATTCTCTTTCAATGTTGCCATGCAAGAAGTCGAGCAAATCCTGGCGTTATTAGAAAAAGGAGATCTGGATGTAGATGAAATGAGCGAAAAGGTAAAACGAGCATCCGAACTTCTCCAGGCATGTAAAAAAAAACTATATCAGACGGACGCAGAAATTAAAGCTGTCTTTGAAAAAATCGAGATGTGAAAATTCTATAGTTTGAGATGATAAATAAATATGCTATAATTGTTGCTGGTGGAAAAGGAGTCAGAATGGGTGGTGATATCCCAAAACAATTTCTTTTATTGTCTGGAAAACCACTTATAATGCACACCCTTGAGGCTTTTTACAGCGCTGATCCAAAAATCGATTTAATAGTGGTTTTACCTGAATCTCAGCGATGTTATTGGGACAGCCTTTGCAAACAATTTGGTTTTGAAATAAAACACCGTGTTGTTAATGGTGGAAATACCCGATATGAATCAGTAAAAAATGGTTTAGCCCTATTGAATGATACGGGTTTAGTGGCTGTCCATGATGGTGTAAGACCTTTTATAAACATTGATCTTATAGAGCGTTGCTATAAAACTGCGGCACAATTTGGCGCAGCCGTTCCTGTGACAGAACTTACAGAAAGTATACGCAGACTTTCGGAAGGGACAAGTTTTTCTGAGCGTCGTGAAACTTTTCGTTTGGTTCAGACTCCTCAGACATTTCAACTGAATGTACTGAAAAATGCTTATCAATTCCCTTATCGTGAAAGTTTTACAGATGATGCATCTGTTGTTGAAGCGGCGGGTTTTAAAATTGAGCTCGTTATTGGTTGTCGCGAGAATATAAAGATTACAACGCTACTTGACCTGATGCAGGCTGAGCAGATAATTAAATCTGGATTTTGAACCAAGTGTTGGATTTAGCAAATAAAGAGTTGACTTTTATACCTGGAGTCGGTGTGACCCGGGCGGAAATCCTGAAGAAAGAACTAAAAATCTTTAATCAGGAGCAAATGCTTTATTATTTCCCATACAAATATATTGATAGGACAAAATTTTACAAGATTGGTGAATTATCTTCAAATTTGCCTTATATACAAGTTGTTGGTCGTTTCCAGTCTTTTCAGATAGTTGGTGAAGGAAGAAAAAAAAGGCTGTCGGCGAACTTTACGGATGGAACCGGAATACTGGAACTGGTTTGGTTCAAGGGCCTGAAATTTATAGTTGAAAAATACAGGGCGGGAGTTGACTATATCGTATTTGGTAAGCCACTTATGTATGGTGACCGATTTTCCATAGCACATCCGGACATAGACCCCGTTCGTGATCAGGCAATGCCTTCTGCGGGTTTACAGCCTTTTTACAATACGACCGAGAAAATGAAGTCGCATTATTTGAATTCAAAAGCGATTCAAAACATTCAACTTAATCTGATAAGCAATATTCATGAAATTATTCCTGAAACATTGCCCGATGAAATTGTAAAACGCTATAGACTGATGCAATTGCATGATGCTTTGATTCAAGTTCACCAGCCGACAGATGCGCAGATCTTGAAGCAAGCCCGCTATCGTCTTACTTTTGAAGAACTTTTTTATCTTCAACTACGTATTCTGCAATATGCTCAGGACCGGGATAAAAAGTTTAAAGGCTATCCTTTCGAAAAGATCGGAGATTATTTCAACACTTTTTATCATCAGAATTTGCCATTCGAACTTACAGTCGCCCAAAAGCGTGTATTAAAGGAAATTCGCAACGACATGGCAAGACCAAGGCAAATGAACCGTTTGCTACAGGGAGATGTAGGTAGTGGTAAAACACTGGTGGCCTTGATGTCTATGCTAATGGCGGCCGACAACGGTTTTCAGGCCTGCATCATGGCCCCGACTGAAATTCTTGCGAAACAGCATTATGTGACAATTACCGTTCTTCTTCAAAATATGGATATCCGTGTAGCCTTGCTGACTGGCTCAACCAAACGAAAAGACAGAGTAGCATTGCATGAAGGTTTGATTTCGGGAGAAATACAATTCTTGATCGGAACGCACGCACTGATTGAAGATACGGTTCAATTTAAAAACCTTGGCCTGGTTGTCATTGATGAACAGCATCGGTTTGGTGTGGAACAACGTTCAAAAATGTGGCGTAAGAATGCAATGCCTCCCCATGTCCTAGTAATGACTGCCACTCCGATTCCAAGGACACTTGCAATGACGTTATACGGAGATCTTAATGTTTCGGTTATTGATGAGTTACCGCCTGGAAGGATACCCGTACAGACCGTCCATCGCTATGATAATCAACGCGCTAAATTATATGGCTTTATTCGGGAACAAGTTAAGGCCGGGCGTCAGATATATATCGTTTATCCACTTATCAGTGAGTCGGAAAAGTTAGATTATAAAAATCTGGAAGAAGGATTTAAGCAAATCAAAGAAATTTTTTCTGATATAACATCGTGTATGGTTCATGGTAAAATGAAATCTGCGGAAAAAGAGGCAAATATGCAGGCTTTCATTTCCGGAAATGCCAGAATTTTAGTTGCCACCACCGTTATAGAAGTTGGCGTAGACGTTCCAAATGCTTCAGTCATGGTCATAGAAAGTGCTGAAAGGTTCGGTCTGTCCCAGTTGCATCAATTACGTGGAAGGGTCGGACGGGGAGCAGATCAATCTTATTGCATTTTGGTAACATCCTATAAAATATCAGAGGAGAGCCGTAAACGTATAGATATACTTACTTCAAGCAATGATGGATTTGAAATTGCTGAAGCGGATTTAAAGCTTCGCGGACCAGGTGATATGGAGGGAACACAACAAAGTGGCATTCCGTTTGACTTAAAAATTGCAAATTTGGGTCGTGACGGACAAATACTCGAATATGTACGTTCAATCGCAAAATCAATACTCGAAATTGATCCTGATTTGACTAAACCAGAGCACGTTATTTTGAAACAACAATTGAGACGGCTTTTCCTAAAAAAGATAAATTGGGGTGTAATCAGCTGATTTATTATCAAAAAAAAACTTAAAAAGACTGGTTTATTCAAATATTATTTTTATCTTTGGAAAGTCGGTTGCGTAAAGCAACACTTTTTTTATCACACAAACTAATATTTATGCATTTTTATAGGACCTTAATTCTTCTACTATTCTTTGGTGTCAGCATTTTTAGCTCATACGGACAGGACAGATATTCTGTCAATATCAATTACGGCAAAAGTCATGCTGCTCTTGATTCTGTCATTATGCGGGAACTAAGAGAAGGAGAAGAAGAAAATGGTGATATATACGATGGACTTTATCAGCATTGGAGCGATACCAAAGTGAATCCTTATGGAATGAATATACAGGATTTGCCAAATGGTTTTGCTATTGACTGTTCTGGCTATTATCCACCTTGTCTGGGGTATGTTACCTCCACGTTTGGCCAAAGACACCATGGTTTTCATAATGGTATTGACTTAAAGGTAAATGTTGGTGATACCATTCGTGCTGCGTTTAATGGCAGAGTCCGTGTTCGTCGTTATAACAGGGGTGGTTATGGATACTTTTTAGTGCTTCGTCATCAAAAAGGATTAGAGACCGTTTATGGGCACTTGTCTAAATTTCTTGTCGGACCAGATCAGGAAGTAAGAGCTGGAGATCCGATAGCTTTGGGTGGCAGCACAGGACATTCAACAGGTCCTCATTTACATTTTGAGACACGTATTTTGGGCAATCCAATAAATCCTTCAAAACTGTTCAGCTTTGAAGCGTATGTTCCTTTGCGAAACATCTATTACGTATTCAAGAATGAGACTTTCGAAGAAAGAATCCGCTATTCAGGCCGTTATTATGTTGGTGGTGGTACTTATGACGGTAGTGGAGCCAGTAGTAAAAACGATGGCAATAGTAATAGTAATAATACAGATAAGTATTCTAACGTAGATTTTTACACAGTACGTAAAGGTGATAATGTTACAAAAATTGCTTCTAAAAACCACCTGTCTATTTCCAGACTTTGCAAGTTGAATAATATCAAAACCAGCGCTCGTATTAAACCTGGGCAACGTTTACGTTTGTCTTGATTTTCCGTACCTTTTTTACTACTTTTGTGGCCTAAATATAACTTTATGGCTGATACAAACATGCAATTTGATGCTGTTGTTGCTCAGTGCCGTGCGGTTTTTTCCAAGAAGCTGCACGACTATGGTGTTTCATGGCGTATTCTTCGTCCTCAATCAGTTACAGACCAGATTTTTATAAAAGCAAATCGTGTACGTAGTCTGGAAATAAAGGGTATGGCAAAAGTACACGAAGGAATACGTTCAGAGTTTATGGGAATTGTAAATTATGGGGTTATTGGTTTAATTCAGTTGGACCTTGGTTCTACCGAGGTTGTGGATATTCAACCAGATGAGGCCCTCAAACTTTATGACCAGAAAATTGCACAGGCAAAGTCGCTTATGTTGGATAAAAATCATGATTATGATGAAGCATGGAGGAGCATGCGGATTTCTTCATATACTGATTTGATTTTAATGAAACTTTACCGTACCAAACAAATTGAAGATCATGGAGGAGAAACATTAATCTCTGAAGGAATTGATGCCAATTATTTAGATATGATGAATTACTCTATCTTTGGATTAATACGTTTGGAATTTGACGAAAAGGATTCGTGAAAAAAGCAATAAAGATATTGATTAACCTTGCACGGCTTTTATTGGGAGCTGTCTTTGTCTTTTCGGGCTTTGTCAAGGCAATAGATCCACTTGGGACAAGTTATAAAATAAAAGATTATTTTGAGGCATTTGATTGGACCTTCTTTTCAGATTTGTCCTTAATGATGGCTGTTTTACTGGCGGCGACCGAATTCTTTCTTGGTGCAGCACTTCTGCTTGGAATATGGAAAAAGACAGTAAGTCTGTTGCTGCTTTTGTTTATGTCGGTTGTAACACCTTTAACGCTTTATTTGGCTATTAAAAATCCGGTAACAGATTGTGGCTGTTTTGGTGATGCGTTGATTTTAACCAACTGGCAGACATTTTTCAAGAATCTGGTGCTGCTTCTTTTGGCAATTGTTGTGTTTTTTAGAAATGATAAGTTTTATCTGTTTTTCGGTTTGAGAACAAGCAGGTATAACACTTATTGGTGCATCGTTTTTCCTTTATTCCTTTCTCTACTTTCTTATCGTCATTTGCCTGTTCTGGATTTCCGGCCATATAAGATTGGAAATCGCCTTGAAGATCTCATGAAGATTCCAGCAGGAGCGCCCACCGATTCCTTTGAAATGCAATTTATTTATGAAAAGAATGGCGTTAAGAAAGAGTTTTCGGCGGATAACGCTCCTTTGAGTGATCCCAGTTGGACCTTTGTGGACAGGAAAGAAAGACAAATTCGTAAAGGATATGTACCACCGATTCATGATTTTGTAATCCTGCATCCCTCCAAAGGTGATATAACCGAAGAAATATTAAAAGACACCTCTTACACTTTTCTTTTAGTGAGCCCTAAACTTGAAGAATCGAACACGGATGTGCCACCTCTTGTTGACAATGCCTGTAATTATGCAAAATCTCATAACTATGCGTTTTATGGTCTGACAAACTCTGGCAAAAGTGAAATTGAAGAATGGAATTATGAGTATGACTCAAATATAGAATTTTGTTCGGTTGATGACCGTGTCTTAAAAACCATAATCCGATCAAATCCGGGGTTGGTTTTACTCAAGGATGGCGTTGTCATTCAAAAGTGGGCATTCAGGGATATACCTGATTTCTCAAAAGTTAAGCTTCCATTAAATGACCTGAAATGGGGGAAATTGAAACCAGCCAATGCGTTTCTTATTATAGAAAAATATACCTTTTTGTTTTTAATACCTATTCTATTTTTCTATTTGATTCATAAAGGTTACCGTTTCCATTATAAGTTACGCAATAAACGCAAAACAAAATCAGAAAAAGCTTAAGCTTTATTAATTAATAAAAGAAATCATATGAGAAAAAACATTGTTGCAGGAAACTGGAAAATGAACAAGAACCTGCAGGAAGGTGTGGCTCTGGCTACAGAATTAAATGAGGCTTTGTCCTCAAAAAAAGTAAATTGCGAAGTTATTATTGGTACCCCATTTATTCATCTGGCATCGGTTTGTGCAGTCGTTAATTCTGCAAAAATAGGTGTTTCCGCTGAAAATTGTGCTGATCACATTTCCGGTGCATACACCGGTGAAGTATCAGCAGCTATGGTGAAATCCACAGGCGCAGAATATGTTATCCTTGGTCACTCAGAACGTCGTGCCTATTATGGTGAAACAAGTGAGATTCTGAAAACCAAAGTTGAGTTGGCTTTGGAGAACGGTTTGACTCCTATCTTCTGCATTGGCGAAGTATTGGCAGAACGTGAAGCCGGCAAACAATTTGAAGTTGTAGAAAAACAAGTTAAGGATGCCCTTTTCGGCCTTTCATCTGAAGATTTTTCCAAACTCATTTTGGCATACGAACCAGTTTGGGCTATTGGTACGGGCAAAACAGCTTCTTCTGCCCAGGCTCAGGAAATACATGCATTCATCCGTGGTGTATTGGTAGCTAAATACGGCAAGGCGATTGCTGATAATTGCTCAATCTTATACGGAGGTAGTTGCAAGGCATCAAATGCAAAAGAACTCTTTGCAAACCCTGACGTTGATGGTGGTTTGATTGGTGGTGCAGCTTTGAAAGTTGAAGACTTTATGGGTATTATCGAAGCTTTTTGATAAAACAGAAAGATAATTATAACAAAAAGAAAGATCGCTTCAAATATTTTGAAGCGATCTTTCTTTTTTAAGTTTAAGGGAAAAAAGTATTGCCCGTGATACGGATTGCTTTTTGTACAACACCTTTATTATGAAGAGCCAGAATAGAAGGCTGTCTGCCTCCGACCGAGACTAAAACATTTCCAGCCGTAACCTGAGCAACATTGTTATTATCAAAAGCGGACATTTGAGCAGGGGAGACCGTAAACCGAACAGTTCTTGTTTCACCGGCTTTTAAATTTATGCGTTGGAAACCCTGAAGGGCACGAGTTGGAACCTGAAACTTCGAATCGGGCAATGAAACGTATAATTGAACAACTTCATCTCCATCGTATTTACCGGTATTCCTGACCTTTACTGAAAGATGAATACTGTCACCGGAAGTAACTGCAGAAGGAATCTGTAAATTTGAATATTCAAAAGCAGTATAACTCAAGCCGAAACCAAATTCATAAAGCGGATCACCTTTAAAATATTTGTAAGTCCTTCCCTTCATATTGTAATTGTCAAACGAAGGAATGTCGTTGCTGCTTTTATAAAAAGTAACAGGTAAACGACCAGCCGGGTTGTAATCACCGAATAAAACATCTGCAACGGCTGTCCCTCCGGCCTGACCGGGGTACCATGCTTCGAGAATAGCTGGAATATGTTTGTTTTCCCAATTGCAGGCTATTGCCCCACCATTCATCATGACCATCACCGAAGGCTTGTGGAGCTGCTCAATGTGCTGCATTAATTTCGTTTGTGGTTCCGGCAATTCCAAATCAATACGGTCACCTCCTGAGAATCCCTTAAGCTTGATATTCATCTCTTCTCCTTCAATCATAGGGCTTAATCCCATGCAATAAATTACAACATCCGCTTTCTTTGCAGCATTGAAAGCTTCCTGATCCAGCTTTTGCCCAGGCTGTTCCCATAACAACTGCATTATAGCGTGTTCCGTATTGTCTTGCACATATTCCACCTTTATGTTATAAGGTTTGCCTCCCTGCAACTGAATATAACGATATAAACGAATTGATTCATGTATATCACGCCGTGAAAGAATCAGCGAATCGTTCAAATAGAACTTCATGCCCGAAAAAGCCTCACCGCCGAGCGCATACTTTCCAGTAACCGGAGGTACAAAGACACCTGTCCAGCGAGCAGAATAACTATCATAATTAAAATCAGGGAAAGGAGCCGTTTTGAACCATGTAAAATCGACTTTCGGATCAATGCGCTGATGAGAAGATACTCCGGATAAACTGTTATTATTAAAATATTCAGCTTTCAATCCTTTCTTCTTCAATGTTTTGTCCGTGTAAAAGACCGAAGCAGGCATGGGCTTTAGCAAAGGAACGCCATCGGCTATATGGCAACCGGCGGCATAGATGATCTTTGCATTGGGCAATTTGGCTTTTATTCCGGCAAGTAATGTTACGGGAGCACCTGGGTAGCCATGGTAATTTCCAAGTAAAGTCTCAGCATCATTGGCATTCGGGCCAATTACAGCGACCGTTTTCACATTCTTGTTAAAAGGTAGGGTATGGTTTGCATTCTTCAACAAGACCATTGACTCATGAGAAGCTTTCAGTGCAAGTTCCTGATGCTCTTTTGAATCAACCACACTATACGGAATATCTTCATATTTTACGTCACCTTTTGGAGCGAACAATCCCAAACGCATGCGGGCTTCCATAAGACGAACGACGGAGGAGTCAATTTGCTGTTCCGAAACCAGCCCTTCTTTAACCGCATTGACCAGTGAAGGATACGAATCACCGCAATTGAGATCCGTACCGGCTTTCACAGCCATGGCGGAAGCCTCTTCAACCGTAGGCACAACGGCATGGGCATTCTTATTGTAGAAATCCTGTACGGCCCAGCAGTCAGAAACAATGTATCCCTTAAAACCCCATTCATTACGCAATAAATCACTCAGGTAGCGGTTCCCGCAACAAGGGAGGTTGTCGAAACTATTATAGGCACACATGACGGAATAAACATGGGCTTCCTTCACGGCCCGTTCAAATTGCGGGGCATAAGTCTCAACGAAGTCATGTCCCGAAGGTATGGCGTTAAAACGATGCCTGTCGGATTCCGGACCACTATGCATTACAAAGTGTTTTGCGGTTGCCACCAATTTTAGATATTTTGGATCATCTCCCTGTAACCCTTTGATAAAAGGCACAGCCAGCGTACCAGTCAGAAATGGGTCTTCACCGTATGTTTCCTGGCCTCTTCCCCATCGGGGATCCCGAAAAATGTTTATGTTCGGTGTCCAAAATGTCAGACCTTCATAGATGCCATATTTGCCTTCTGATACATATTTTTGGTGTTTGGCACGCGCTTCATCTGAAATTGCCGTAGCGATATCGAACATCAAAGGTGCATTCCACATGGACGCCATTCCGATTCCCTGTGGAAAAACAGTTGCCAGCCCACTTCTGCCCACGCCGTGCAAACATTCGTTCCACCAATTATATGCCGGAATTTCCAGACGAGGTATCGCAGTGGCGATGTATCTCATTTGGGAAACCTTTTCCTGCAAGGTCATCTGGGATACCAAAGCTTTTGCCCGTTCAGGAAACGGCAAATCAGGATTTTTGTAGTTGGTGGTAGACTGGGCAAAATTCATGGAAGGAATCAGGAGAAAAACGCCCAAAAGGAATTTGTTCATGTGGTATGATTTAATGAATTGGCAAATTGAATTTTGAAAAAGCAAAAATAGCGATTTTCGGCAGACCATTACCACAAATTATTAAATTTAAATGTATTTGGCTTTGATTCCTTTTTTGGATTTTCTTTAAATCAGCAACTCATTTCACCTGCATTTTTCTTGGCAGAAAGCAGATTATATGCTCCTTTTACAACAACTTTGACAGTTTTATAATTAAAGTTATCAGGCAAAATTATTTCCGTGAACCCATCATTTGTAACTCCTTTATGTACTTGAACCATACGGTATCTTGTAAATGACTTGCCGCTTTCTATTTCGTTGTGGTCAAATACAAAGATGTAATCCTTGTCCTCAAAACCAACAATGGCTTCGGAAGGTAAAGCCGTTACTTTATTGCTGGCAACTTCAATTAATGCATTGACATACATGCCGGGAAGAATATTCTTGCAGGTACCCTTTACTTTTGCATAAACTTTGTACGCTTTATCCGTGTCAATTGATTTGGCTGTCTGGTAAATTACAGCTTTGTGCTGTTCCGTTTCATTGTTGACAAAGAAACGTATGTTTTGCCCCGTGGAAACTTTATTGATGTCTTTTTCAAAAAGCGTCAGCTCGATAAATAGATTGCTGTTGTTCACAATCTCGAACAATACATCAGATTCAGAGACCGACTTGCCAATACTTGCATTTATTGATTTGACATAACCGGAAATAGGAGAGACCAGCGCTACTGAACGACTAATGTTGTTTTCGTTCAGCCTAAAAGGATTAATACCAATAAGCGACAGCTTCTGAGCCAGCGCTTTTACCTGTACTTTGAGATTCTTGAAGTCGGAAGTAACCAATTGCATATTTTTCTTTGAAGAGACCTCATTTTTATATAATTCATTTTGCCGCTTGTAATCGGCAGTGGCATATTCGAGTTTGTTTTTTGCTTCCAGATAGTTTTGTTGAATATCCACGAATTCATAATTTTCAATAACAGCAAGAGTCTGTCCTTTCTTTACGAAATTTCCGGGAATAAGCGAGGTGCTTTTAATAATGCCACCCATCGGCATGCTTACCATTGCCAGATTCAGGGGCGAAGAAATAACCCTGCCATTGACTTTAAGAATACCGCTTAGCGCATGCGTTTCAATAGCTCCTGTTTCAATATTGGCGAGCTTTATCTGATCATCCCGCAATTCCACCATATTTTCAGGGATAATTTCAGCTTTCTTATCTTGATTCTTTTGTTTTTCCCCTTTTTTGCAGGAAGAAACAGTAAAGAGAATAGCTGAAATAATAATCGGTAAAATGAATTTATAATTTGTCATAATAGTCTTTTTTAAAATAGTTTACCTGTAATGAAATCAATAGAAACAACAGTTTGATTGTAATTGTTAAGGGCATCAATATAGTTTTGCCTGACATTTAGTGCCCGGTTCAGGCTCAGCATGTAATCAAGATAATTTATTGCGCCGGTTTTAAAGCTGAGGGTAGCCTGCTCAATAATTATATCAGCTTCGGGTATCGCTTGTTTTTCGTAATAATCCACACTTTGGCTGTTTTTGCCAAGTTCAAGCATTAAAGACCGATAGCTACCCGAAACAGATTTTGAATAATAGGCGGCATTGGCTTCGGCACTCTTTTCTTTAAACTTTGCAGCCCTGGCTTTTGCGGAATAAGGTGCAAACCATAATGGAATGGCAATGCCAGCCTGGACTCTGGTAAAACGGTCATTTAACCCGAAAGTACGTGTTACTCCGTTTACTGTTTGAGTCCCCTGCATGGTTTGACTATAATACGCAAAGTTTAAATCAGGTAATATACGGCTGCTTTCAAGCTTTTTTTCCAATCGGGACACCTCTATTTGCTGATTGACATAGCCGACGGAAGGATTCCCGGCTATAGTCATGCTGTCAGGAAAAGGGAAAATCGAAATGCGTCTCAATTCCGTATCAGCAGGATAAAAAGCAGAATTTGTATTCAGAAAGGTTTGTAACTTCTCGCTGTTGATTGCAATATCGGCATTCAACTGTTGCAGCTGGTTTTTAATCTCCATACTTTGCGAACGGGCCGAAATCATTTCAAGACGATTCGTTTCGCCTGCTTTGACCCTGCGTTCTGCCGCATTTAAAAAAGCGGAATATAAACTATCCTGAGATACCAGTAGTTTTTGCTTTGCATACAGGTAAGCCAACTGCCAATAGTTTTGCTTAACCTTTATCGCGATTTCCAGTTGCAGATTCTTCAACTGCAATTCACTGCTTTTAATAGTGGCTTTTGCCAGTTTATGCTGGTTGACGTAAACCGTAGGAAAAGCGAGTGATTGCGATACGCTAAGACTATTATCCCTAATAATTGAATTTATTTGTCCGTATTCTCCGTTAAATTCAGTCTTGGGAATATCCCATGAGGCCCCCTTCAATGACTTTTGAACATCAAGAGAATAAGCATAAGAACGAACAGATAAATTACTGTCCAAGGCCATTTGAACAGCTTGTTTCCAACTTGTCGTCCGTACTTGTTGCGCAGATATCGTCCCTGTAGAGAAAGAACCGATCAATAATACAAACAGAAATGATATTGATTTTACCCGATTCCGTTTAAAAACGGGTTTAAACGAATGGGTTGAAAAGAATATATAAAAGATAGGTAAGACAATCAGCGTAAGTAAAGTTGCGGTAATCAATCCTCCGATGACTACGGTTGCCAGCGGCCTTTGAACTTCAGCACCCGCGGAGGTCGACAAAGCCATGGGCAAAAACCCTAACGAAGCCACGCAGGCAGTCATAATTACAGGACGGAACCGGGCTTTCACTCCTTTTAAAACGCGTTCCCTGATGTCGGTAATGCCCTCTTTCTCCAAATGATTAAATTCAGATATCAACACTATTCCGTTTAAAACGGCAATACCAAACAAGGCGATAAAACCTACACCTGCCGAAATAGAGAAGTTCATACCTCGCATCCATAAAGCAAGAATACCTCCAATAAGAGACATCGGCACTGCCGTAAATATTAACAGGGCTTGTTTTGCAGAATGGAAAGCAAAGAACAAAAGCACAAATATCAGGGACAAAGCCACCGGAATAGCAATGGACAGGCGGCCTTTAGCTGCCTGAAGATTCTGGAACTGGCCGCCATAGGACAGATAGTATCCCGTCGGAAGTTGTACTTTTGCATCTATTTGTTTACTGACTTCCTCAATTACACTTTCTACATCGCGATTGCGAACATTAAACCCGACGGTTATACGTCGCTTGGTGTTTTCTCTGGAAACCTGAGCCGGGCCCGATTTTATTTCAATACTGGCAAGTTGCTCAAAGGGAATTTGTCCGCCATCCGGAAGCGTTACCGAAAGATTTTTCACATCGTCGATGTTTTGCCTGTAGTCCTTATCCAGCCGGACTACCAGCCCAAACCGCTTTTCCTCGTCATACACGACACCTGCCTGACTGCCTGCAAAAGCAGCCTGGAGAACACGGTTCATGTCTTCAACAGACAGACCGTACTGCGCAAGCCGGTCACGATTGTACTCAACCTGAACCTGCGCAAGCCCGGTTACTTTTTCCACATTTATGTCTTCAACACCTTGCACCTTCTGGATTATTTTCTCTACCTGAGTAGCTTTTTCAGCCAACGTATTCAGGTTGTCACCAAATATTTTTATGGCAATATCTTGTTTTGAACCAGAAAGCAATTCATTGGTCCTCATTTGGATAGGCTGCTGAAATTCAAATTTAACCCCGGCCAGCGGAATTAAAGCTTCTTCCATTTTTTCCACCAGCTCTTCCCGGGTTTTCGCCGATGTCCATTTGCTTTTGTCCTGGAGTGTTATAATATAATCCCCTGTTTCCATAGGCGTAGGGTCGGTAGGAATTTCGCCGGCGCCAATCTTGCAGACGGTATGTTTGACCTCTGGAAAACTTTTAAGCAGTATTCTGTTTGCTTTTTCAACCTGCTCAACTGTATGACTAAGCGAGCCACCCTGTAACGTTATGACACCTGCGGCAAGATCCCCTTCTTCCAATTGAGGAATAAATTCACCTCCCATGTTGTGGAAAATAAATAAACTAAACACGAAAAGTGCAATTGTAGAAAGTGAGACGGCCAGCTTGTGCCGTAAAGCAAAATATATGGCCGGCTTGTATATTTTGTGAAACCAATCCATCAGTTTATCTGAGAAATTGGGTTTGTGCCCCGTGTCTTTGTTTAAAAACAACGATGAAATCATCGGCACATAGGTTAATGAAAGAATGGTAGCGCCAATCAGTGCAAAGGATACAACCTGTGCCATTGGCCGGAACATCTTTCCTTCAATACCTACCAGCGTTAGAATTGGTACATAAACAATCAGAATTATTATTTGTCCGAAAGTGGCACTGCTCATCATTTGCTTCGCAGATTCAAATACATTTTCATCCATTTGCTGCTGGGACAGTCTCTTGATTCCTACATGATGGTGGCTGCTCATCGAGATTCTGTGCACCGCACTTTCAACAATGATCACGGCTCCGTCCACAATCAATCCAAAGTCAATAGCCCCAAGACTCATTAGATTACCCGATACCCCAAATAGTCTCATAAATGATATGGCAAAAAGCAAGGAAAGCGGAATAACCGATGAAACAATTAGCCCTGCTCTTATATTGCCCAGAAACAGTATTAAAATAAAGATGACAATCAGTGCTCCGAGGATCAGGTTTTCCGAGACTGTTCCAATTGCACGGCCAACCAGGTCGGAACGATTCAGAAACGGCTCGATTTTTATCTCCTTCGGCAAAGATTTTTGAATAGATTCAACGCGGGCTTCAACGTTTTTGACAACCTCATTGGCATTTGCCCCTTTGAGCATCATGACAACCCCGCCCACCGCTTCCGTAGTATCTACGACAAATGCTCCGTAACGGATTGAATTACCATATTGAACAGTCGCAATATCCCGAATTAAAACAGGCATGCCCGAAGTCTTTGTTTTTACGACGATCTTTTCTATGTCTTTCAGGCTTTTAACCAAACCCAAACCCCGGATGAAGTAAGCCGTCGGCTTTTTGTCAATGTAAGCACTACCTGTATTCTCATTGTTTTTTTCGAGTGCTTTAAAGATATCCGTCAGCGTAAGGTTCATACTCTTCAGCTTTTCAGGATTTATGGCAACTTCGTATTGCTTTACAAAACCCCCGTAGCTGTTGATGTCTGCCACTCCCGGCGTTCCAAGCATTTGACGGCGAACTACCCAATCCTGAATGGTCCGTAATTCCATTGGGGAATATTTGTCTTCGTAACCTTTGTCGACCGTAAGGCGATACTGGTATATTTCCCCCAATCCGGTGGAAATTGGTGCCATTTCAATTTTTGCAAGACCTGCAGGTATGTTTTCCTCTGCTTCTTTGAGTCGCTCTCCGACTTGTTGACGGGCCCAGTAAACATCTGTATTATCTTTAAATACAATCGTGGTTACCGATAAGCCCAGACGAGAAATGGAGCGAAGTTCAATAATATCAGGTATGTTGGCCACCGCCACTTCTATCGGTGCTGTGATTGAACTTTCGACTTCCTGTACGGCCAATGATGGCGCAAGTGAGATTACCTGCACCTGATTGTTGGTGATGTCGGGAGTCGCGTCAATGGGCAGTTGGGTCAGGGAATAAACACCACACCCGATTAATGCCACCACAAACAGGCCGACAATAAATTTATTTTTTATTGAAAAATGAATGATACGTTCTATCATAGTTTTATTGCTAAAAAGTAAATACAAATAGCTGATGGTCCTCAGTCAACTGAGGATCATAAACAATTAAAAAGAAACAAAAATACTTTGTTAGCTTAATTTTGGCGGTTGCCAGACAGCGTTTTGGTGAGAGGAGTATAAGGTGGCGTTGTATGCAAAAAGATTTTCCTGCACAAATGAAATGTAATTGAACCGAACCGCATAAACGTGTGTCAAAATAGGAGAGGTACAGCAATTACAAATACAGAAAGGAGAGCAACTGTCAAAATCCTGATGTTGATGATTTGCCGTATTTTGAGTAATCTCCATCTTCTTTAAAGAAGGATCCTTTGGTACGTCCATGCAGGGAATAGCAGAGAGTATCAAAATATAAACGGATAATATGTAGCAGATTGCCTTCATCTTTTTTTGGATGAAAGCAAAGATAGTAAAAATATTAATACAACCGAGTTGCCCGAAAGCCTGTTGGCTGTTGCGTAAACAAGTCTTCTTGATGCCGGATGTTTATGATCTCCATTCCTCATGTACACCATGGTGTACTACTCTGCACAGCGTGGTGTGTTAGCATGCACAGCGTGGTGTGTTGCTCTGTACAGCGTGGTGTGTTGCTCTGTACAGCGTGGTGTGCAGAGCAACTTAAAGCTGTGATTAGTGTCAATTCACAAGCTTTTTATCTCAAGTGCTGTGTGTTGTGTGTGTCGTTCTAACTGTCCAAACGATTAAAGTTGTTTTTCAAGAATACTTTTTAATTTGGCAATATTTGCAAAGATTAAGTCTTTTTCAACAATCTCTCCTTTTTTATTGATCAGCATATAACGCGGAATTTCGGAAATTTTAAAACGTTTGCAAATAGCCTCCCATTGCCCTTTACTAAAACGATAATGCTCACCTTTGATGCTCTGAATCATGGTTTTCCAGGTTTCCAAAGGAGACGATTCGTCCGAAAAATAGACAAAGACCACGTTTTCATTAGCCATTTCTTCTTTTAGCGGGGCGATATTCTTGATGCCGTCTTTGCAAGGACCACACCATGTTGCCCAACAATCAACGAAAACGACTTTGTCTTTATATTTTTCCATAATAGCTTCAAATAGTTTGCTGTTTTCTACTGCCGGAGTTGGATTTACATTACAGCCTGATTCCTTTTTGTTATTGAATATGGCAGCTTTTAATTCTTCGTTTTTATCCAATATAATATTTAAAAGAATCGGGTTGGTTATATCTTTACGAATGTCTGCAATTTCCTCTTCTGACAGAGGTATTAAATTTCCTTTTTCAGACAGGTAATTATTGGCCTTCAACAATGGAAGTATATCGTTCTTTTTGCCGATAAAATTTTCCAGATTTATTTGCAGATAATTATAATAGCAATTCGTAGCGGCAGTCTGGAACTCTATTCCAAACTTCTGAACCATAGCATTTACTGCAGGTCTTATTTCATTCAAAATGGTTGTATCTTTAATCTCTGATAATTTACTGTATTGGTCTAAAATATTTTTCGTTTTTAATTCTTCAGGAGTGAGGCCTTTGTTTTTTTGAATAAGATCATATAGCGTTTTAATCATATTGTATTGGAGGTTAATAAGCTTGGTCTGTGTACTATCATTGGACAAATCTGTCATTGCAACCCGATAAATTAATGCAGAATAGTTGTAATTCACTATTGAGAGCGAATCCAGCAAAGCATTACGGACCAAACTATAAGCCGAATCTGTCAAGTTTTGGTCATTGTAGACTTCTGTAGCGACTTTTCCCTCCTTCTTTTTTTGTTTATTATCAAAGGCCTCTTTGCCATATACATTATAGTCCATCAGGAAAAGCACACGCCTCATTCCCAAATTGTTGTCAAGTATTTGAATCGCTTTTTTACTGAGTTTGTTGTCTGTTTTGTACGTTTCAAGTTTGGCTTTTTCACGGGTATAATCAACTTGTGCCGAATCTATATACTGCTGTATTGTAATATTTGGGAAAAGTTTAGCCAAAGAATATGAATAGCCATAAGTTCCAATGTCCGAACGATTTAATTCAATATTCAAAGAAGCACTTGGCCCCATAAAGTATGTTCCAAATCCATGGCTGTCACCTCCACTCACTTTCTCCATATCCACAAGTTGAAAAAGTTGTTTGCCTGGTTCAAGGAAAGCACGATTAACCAAACCAAGCAATTTCAATCTTACTTCACATGGATAGTATATTGGAAACCGGGCTTCAAATGTTCCATCCGGATGTATTTTGACAGGAAAAGATTGTTTTCCACTTAAAACATCTTTCACATCCACACTACCAACTATATTTTTCATCAAAGGAGTAAAGTTTTTGATATAGCCGCTGTAAATAGCTATATCATTCTTTTGCAGCAGTTTGTCAAAAGGTTTATCGGCATCGACTGCCGTCTCTTTCAACTTATCCACCGGGATAAGACTACAAACCGTACCGGCATTTTTATCTTCTCCGATCTTGCAACACTTTTTATCGATCATTTTTGCGTAAAGTGTTTTAGTTAGAGATCCGCTCTTAAGTGAAATGACTGAAGTCTTCCCTTTTCTGCTGATAGAGGTGTATTGCCAGACATGACAGTCATAGACCGCATTGTCCTCATACAGACCAGCCACCCAAAGATTGCTGCCGTCCGTATTGAGCCAGTTTCCTTCCAGTTCCTCAGGCAGCGGTGATTTACGAATATGTGGCTTTAATGGAATTCGACATATTTTATAGGGTCCCACAATGGATGGGTCGTCTGCCGAATCCAAAAAATTGATTATTTCGGTTGAAGTATCAATCGGAGGAAAGACTATGGAATAATTCATCACTCCTGAATCAGGCATAAACCATTTATCCCCTAATTTTCCAGGTGCTCCGATAACCGATTTACAATGCAAGTATTTTCCGCTATCAGATGTTTGTATATATTTGCAGGAATCATCACTAATCCAATATTTAGGAAGATACTTGACTCGGAAAGTCAGTATTGTGGCCGAATCACTTAGCTCAACTTTGGTTATTCTACATTCTGGGCCTCCAAAATCCCTGCGAATATTTACATTCTTGACAATCCGCTGAGAGAATATGGAAGAAGATACAGCAAAAATCAATAGTAATAAGGTGATTTCCTTTTTCATCTGCGTATAATTATTATTCATTCGTTATCCAACATTTAAATCCTTTTTTATTCTTTACAAACCACAGGAATTCCTCCTTTCGTCAGTGTCTCTGCACTGATTTTCATTGCCTTGCAGGTGCTGTTGTTGTAGAAGTGGACACTGGCTTTTCCTGCGCTGTCCGTCTTTATGTCAGGGTTCCAGTAAAGCGTCCGGCGAAAGTCCTTTTCCTTCGGCAAACTTGCATGATCATACGTTGGGCTGTAAAAGTCTTTCACATAAGAATATCCCTGCAAGGTTGTAATACGCTCATGTGTTCCGTTTTTAGGACGGCTATATCCGTTTTTGTAGGAATTGTAAGAAAGAACTGTCTCCGGGATTGATCCGGTTCTAACGTTTTTATAGTATTCTCTTGTCTCCATATCTGCATAGATTGTTATTGTTTCTGCTTTGTCAGGAAGAAGAGCATAGTCACTAGGTCTTCGGGGGCCAAATTCGGGCTTATCTCGCTTATAATAGCCAAGTCTATGGTTATAAAGATCTATAGTTTGCCCCATATCTCCGACTATTTGCATGAAAGCTATTTCAGGGGAAACAATTCGCTCGGAACAATACATTTCATAATTATAGTCATTATCATAATTATCCATATCAATATCCTGATCTATCACATCCTGAAAGTTTAGACAGAGGTATGGATGGGAAAAATCAATTTTTTTTCGCTTGTGCTTCTTTGCTGTCACCGTGACCTCCGGCAGAGCCTGTTCTTTGTGACTTTGCAGTTTATCCGATTTGCTATAAGTTTCTGGCTGTTTATTGGGCACCGCAGTCTCGTAAAAAGAATACTTTCGTGAAGCTGGTGGAAGAATCCGACTCAATTGGATATAGTAATTCCTGGGTTTGCCTCCATTTTTAAATGCCAAAAGTGTTAAGTCCACCTTACCTTGAAAATCATCGACAAGAAAACTAAAATTTCCATTCTTGTCCGTATTATAAGAACCACTTATGGCAAGGCTGTCGATCTTGATATAGGCACTTACTTTAGTATCCTGTGCTTTTACCTTGGCGTCTTTTTCTCTAAATGCCAATTTTCGATACATCACTGTACCGTTGATAGACAATTCTTTTTCCACTTTGTACCGTTCCTTAAAAGGGTCCAGTTCTGCTTCCTGTCTCCACGAATATCGACGCCAGCCTTGTGTCATCAGCAGTAGGTCGAGATCCAGTTTACGCTGCCTGTCCGCTGACTCAAAATAATACGCCGGATCTTTGATAAAGCCCTTTAGGTCGGACGACAATAGCAGATTGGTCAGGATGTTTTCCGTATTGTACGTCGTATCTTCAGCCGACTCATCCCTTACAGCCAGGGAGAAATCGCTTTCTATAGGTTCCCCTGTGGTGTTCTTCATCTGAAAATCAATGTCAACCTTTTCGAAGGGTTGATAGATTGTTTTGTTTTTGGTTGCCTTGAAGGAAAGTTTTTTGTCTTCTTCGTGATTGATAAAAATAAGACGATCGGATAAAATATTCCCTTGTGCATTAAACAGTGTTAGCTGGTTGACACCCGACGGAAGCCGGTTTTTGGGAAGTTTCAATATATAAGGCTCTACGGAAACCTGTAGTGTATCAAATAAAGACACTTTGCCGCGGCAGGAGATTGAAAGGCCAAGGATTTGAGGTGCCAAGTCCGGACTCTTTTCAATTTGAATAAGCAGATGGTCTTCAGATAGATTGTCCAAGGTCATAACATATCCTGACGGAAGGCTTTTCGGCAAATCAAAGGTATATGTACTGTCTTCGTACTTTATATTTGCCGTATACTTCTCTTCCTGCGGACACAGGTAAAAAGCTCCGGTTCCATCATGGATGGTACTAAAGGTTGTTACCTCTTCTCCCTTTGAATCATGGATGTTTCCATTTACGACAATGTCTTCTCCTTTTTCATTGACGGCCTTAAACGCTACTTTTGACGTAAGGCCATTGATCAGGTTGCCTCCTTCCGGGTAAAAGGAAACGGCAATTGCATTTGAAGTTCTATTTTTCTTTTCAAAAGCATTTATTATCCAGGGATGTTCACGCATGGTCTTCTCTTTATAGTCTCCTTCCTTTGATGGTTTATCGTAAACGGGAAATACGCGTGAAAAAATGTCATCATTTCCATAAATCTGCGCTTCTTTTTTTATCCATGCCCACTGTCCTGGTGTAAAATTGGAGATAGCCTTGTCCTCTCCAAAGTTCAACATATTTGCAGTATAGGCTCTAATCCCATAATATCCGGCGTAAAGACTATCTTTCAAAAGAAATTCTCCATGGCATTGTCCATTCTCAATTTTTAGCTTCCGGGTCTCCACCACAAAACCATCAGGCGACATGAGTTCAACATACAGTATCCGGCTTAGTTCAGTCAGCCTGTTCTGCTCTGCTGCGACAACGTACGCTTTAAACCAGATGGTCTCACCGACATAATAGCCTGTATTGTCAAAATGGAGGTATACTTTTTCCTGCGGATGGAGGCGGTTAAAGGTATTAATGTTCTTTACAAAAGACATCAGCTTTTGGGTACAGGTATCCTGCTGGGCGGTAGCCATGGAGCTAATGCTACAGAATAATAAAAGTATCAAAAGGCGTGTCGTGTTTCTCATAGATCCGATACATATAGCACTGATTAGTAATCTAATATGCCTTAAAAAAAGACTTATCTATTTTGGCATACTATTTGGATATAATTCCAAAGTTTTTGCCTTAATCCTTTCTTTGGATAGCAAACTGTCGGGCGTTGTCCTATCTAACATTAGTTGCCGGTAGGATGCTTCGATAGGGCTTTATTCCTTTTGTTTGGCTTTTTCATTGTTTGCTGCGCCATAACAGTATGAACAGGTAAAACACAAAAACAGCAAGGCAATCATTTTTGCCACAAAGGAAAATCTTAAATTTAATGGTGTGTGTCTCATGGGATGTTTTAATGTTTAAAGACTTTTCCGGTAAGTTGCCGGTTCTTTTCCAAGTCAGAAATAAAGGTATAGAAACAGGATATAGATATAATGATTAATATTGCATTCATATTTTTCAGGTATGTATCTTCAAAAAGGTTTTGTAAAAATAGTAATAAAAAGGATTTTCTATAATAAATATGTACATAAAATAAAATAATAAATAAGTAAATATCGTGAATCAGTGGCTGAAATATCAGATGAACCTGATTGGCTTAAAAAATTAATGACCCTAAATTATGAAAATTGTTTTTCTGGATGCCTATTCTATAGGCAACGCAGATGTTTCTGCACTCGCTGCTCTCGGCGAATTTGTTTCTTACCAGACGACTGCTCCTGAACAGGTATTGGCACGATGTAGTGATGCCGGCATCGTTATTACCAACAAGGTGAGGTTGATGCAACCCGAGCTGGAAGCCCTGACCAACCTGAAACTTATCTGCATTGCCGCTACCGGGATGAACAATGTTGATCTGAAAGTGGCTGCCGAAAAGGGCATTGTTGTAAGAAATGTAACGGATTACTCCACCGACAGTGTTGCCGAGTTGACTTTTACCATGGTACTTGGACTGATACATCAAACATCTTATTTCGACGAGTATGTGAAAAGCGGGGCATACAGCCGAAGCGGGTTGTTTACGCATCAGGAGCAGTCGTTCTTTGAAATTAAAGGGAAAAGATGGGGTATCATCGGAATGGGACACATTGGCCATCGTGTAGCAGAGATAGCTTCTGCCTTTGGTGCAAAGATCTCCTATTATTCCACTTCCGGAAAAAATACGGAAGCCGGTTATCCCCAAAAGGATTTGAATGCTTTAATGACGGAAAGTGATATTCTGTCCATTCATGCTCCCTTGAATGAACGGACACAATACCTTATTGACTATAAAATGCTTTGTCTCATGAAACCGGAAGCCTATCTCATTAATGTGGGGCGTGGCGGCATTGTCAAAGAAACAGATCTTGCAAAGGCTTTACGTGAAAACCGTCTCGCTGGTGCAGGGCTTGATGTTTTCGAACAAGAGCCTCTGTCTTCCGTCAACCCGCTTTTGTCATTAGATATTCAGGACAAGCTGCTGATGACTCCGCACATTGCATGGGCATCGGCAGAAGCCTGTCAAAGATTGATCGATACAATGGTGAAACAAATCAAGACCTATTTGGGGATATAGTTTTTTGTTCTTCGGATGATCTGTTTTGATTGTCACCTCTTATTCTGATAATTACTTTAAAATAAATGGAAAATAATTTGGAAAAACAAAACAAGTACTCTATATTTGTAGAGCATATTTAATTTATATAGAGACATGCAACTGACAAACGCAGAAGAACAAGTAATGAAAGCCCTTTGGAAACTCGATAAGGCGTATCTGAAAAACATTCTGGACACCTATCCGGAGCCCAGGCCGGCTACAACAACCGTAGTAACACTCCTTAAACGAATGATCGACAAAGGATTTGTTGGATACCATCAATATGGCAGCAACAGAGAATACTATCCAAAAGTGAAGAAATCCGATTACTTCTCCAAAAGTTTGGATGCCTTGATCAAGGACTTCTTCAACAATTCAGCTTCGCAGTTTGCGTCCTTCTTTACAAAGGAGAAAAACATGAGCCTGGACGAACTGGAAGAACTTAAGCATTTGATCGAAACAAAGATAGAAGACAAGCAACAGAAAGAATAACCATGACTGCGTATCTCATCAAATCAGCCCTTTGCCTTGCCCTGATGTATGGGTTTTATTACGTATTCCTCCGGAACAGGAAGATCTATACCTTCAATCGATTTTTCCTAATCTTTTCTTTGTTGTTTTCGGCCGTAGTCCCCTTGTTGAAATTGCGGCTGAGTTTCAAGTTGCCTATCAATCTCGATGCGCTTGTTTTTGCCAACACTTCCGGGATTGCTGTCCAAAACGGGAACTTGCCCAATCAGTATGTATCGGAAGGAAGCACTGTCAATCCAATCTGGATTGTCTACTTGCTGGTTGCTGCGATTTTGTTTCTGAGATTTGTCGTGAACCTCTATCGCATTGTCAGGCAGGTCGCCAAGAGTGAAACTGTCTCACACGGCGAATTCAAGCTGGTATTGATTGATGAGCAAATGCTCCCTTATTCTTTTTTTAAATATATCTTTCTGAACCGTGCCGACTATATGGAAGGGGCGATTGAAAAGGATTTAATACGGCACGAACAAGCCCATGGCAGGCAATGGCATTCCCTGGATATCCTTTTGGTTGAACTTGCCAGGATTGGTTTTTGGTTCAATCCGTTTATTTGGTTCTTAGGGAGAGCTGTTCAGCTGAATCACGAGTACTTGGCAGATGAGGCCGTGCTCTCAAATCAAGATTTATCCACCTACCAAAAGGTGTTGCTTCAAGTTGTATTCCGGAATAATTCAATATACCTGGCCAGTAAATTTACTTATTCATTCATCAAAAAAAGACTAATTATGATGCAAAAGAAAAATTTCAGATCCAGCACCCTGAGGAAGCTTATGACCTTGCCATTGGTTATTTTCCTGGGTCTATTGGTTGTCCAGGCGCAAATAGTTCCTAAAATTGAAACCAAGCCGTCAACCACAAAAGTGACTAAAAACAAAAAGTATGTTGTTGACAAAAACGGGCATAAAGTTTGGGTATCGACGAAGAAATTCACGGCACCTGTAATGCATAGATCTAAGGCCGTCAGCAAAAGGAATAGAAAACCGAAAGGTAAGAAAGTAAAATATACGGTTAAATTCTCTGAGCCTAGAATTGTTTCAGATTCGGCTTCGACAAATTCGGTTTCGACAAAGAAATAAACTACGGACTAAAACCAGAACGCAACTGTGAGTAAGTAATTCTAAAGCACAGTTCGTAAAACTTCAGCCGGCGAGATTAACATAGAAGTTAAATTTCGCCGGCACTTATATCGTGTCAATTGATTGTTTGGAAATTCAGCCAAACCCGGCAAAATAACTTTTTATTTTACTCGTTGGATTAATTGAAGGAACTGAAACTACAGCCAAAAATCCGTCGTTCGTCCCCCTGAGACATTTGTTTTGTCGATTTTTGCTGGAATGTATAAGACATTGGCTCTTCCTTTGTTGACAAATTCAAATACAATTATGTTATGTCAAACAATCGAAAGCCCGCTCTGGGATTCATCTTTATTACGATACTGCTCGATGTTATCGGTTTCGGCATTATCATTCCTATTATCCCAAAATACATTAGTCATCTTATTGGCAGTGACCTTAGCCATGCCTCGCTTTATAGCGGTTGGCTGATGTTCTCGTTTTCGGTCATGCAATTTCTCTTTTCTCCGATCATCGGCAGTCTGAGTGACCGCTTCGGCCGTCGTCCGGTATTGCTTATTTCGCTGTTCGGTTTCGGATTAAACTATCTGATCCTTGCTTTTGCTCCTTCTATTGTCTGGCTTTTTGTGGGACGGATTCTGGCCGGTATTACAGGAGCAAGTTTTACGACTGCCACTGCTTACATTGCTGACATCAGCACACCTGAAAAACGAGCACAAAACTTTGGTCTGATAGGTGCTGCCTATGGTCTTGGATTTATTATAGGCCCGGTGTTGGGAGGTGTGCTCGGACAATATAGTTTGCAGTTGCCTTTCCTGGTTGCCGGTGGTCTCACCTTTCTTAATTGGCTCTTTGGCTATTTCGTATTACCAGAATCGTTGCCTGTGGAAAGTCGCCGCCGTTTTGACGTCAAAAGGGCCAATCCGGTCGGTTCCCTGCTTTTGTTGCGGAAATACCCGATTATTTCCGGGATGGTTGGGTCCTTGATTTGTGTAATGGTTGCAAGCTTTGCCACGCAAAGTACCTGGACTTATTTCACGATGGAAGCATTTCATTGGAACGAGTCTATGGTTGGTTATTCGTTGGGTCTGGTTGGCTTGCTTATGGCTCTTGTGCAGGGAGGATTGGTTCGTTATATTAACCCGAAGTTAGGTCAGGTCCGTTCCATTTATATTGGTCTTGTTTTCTATGGTCTTGGATTTTTACTTATTGCTTTGGCTCCACAGGGTTGGATGTTGTTTCTTATTATGGTCCCTTTCAGTTTGGGAGGTATTGCAGACCCTGCCGTACAGAGCATTATCTCAAATGAAGTGCCGGCCAACGAACAGGGGGAGTTACAGGGCGCACTTACCAGTCTGAGGAGTCTTACTTCCATTATTGGACCGGTACTGATGACTTCACTTTTCTCGCATTTTACAGCTAAAAGTTCTTCTGTCTATTTTCCCGGAGCTCCCTTTATGATGGCGGCTGTTTTAATCATATTGAGCATTTTGCTTGCCCGAAACACACTAAGTACGATCCGTTTATCACAGAAAGCGGATTGTTCAAACTAAGAGATCCAACTATATTTATCTTATGCCTTGTGTTATTTCGGTAACAGGCGTTCCGATACAACCGCTTGGCATTTGTATATGAAGCAGTGCCGCAATTGTCGCTGAAATATCGGTCATATAGGTGGTTCGATTGGTTGTTCCGTGAACAATATTCCATCCCATAAAGAGAAGAGGAATATGTGTGTCATAAGGATTCCATACACTATGGGTGGTGCCTTTTTGAAGTCCATAAGGAAGCCACCCCGGCTGTGTAATCATTAATACACTGCCACTTCGTTGATGGTTATACCCATTAATCATCATCTCCTTGATAGGCGAAGGTATGGAGGCTTCTGATATTTTATCCTGATCTACGGCATATTGAATGCCATCCTGATGCTGCAGATAGTTAACAGTGACAGCCTTAATTTTATCAAAATCAAGATGCAGGCTGTCAATGCGAGCCGTATTAAAAGAAACCTGAAAATTGTCGATGCCCAAAACCAGATTGTCGCTTCCGAATTGGGTATCAAGTGCTTTCTCAATCTCGCTCATAAAATCTTTGCCCAGCAATCCTGTCGGCATTTTACTGGCTTCCATAAATCCTTCTGCGTGAGCAGCTCCATGGTCGGCTGAAAGAAACACGAGATAGTTGCCTTTCCCGATTTTTTGATCAAGAAAACGAAAGAAGCTTGCCAAATCTCTGTCCAGACGCAGATATACGTCTTCAATTTCAATGGCATTAATACCAACGAGATGACCGGAATAATCGGTGGAGGCACAATTGATAGTCAGAAAGTCAGTTGTCTTTTCTTGTCCTAATTTGTACCCGTCTACTGCAGCTTGAGCAAATTGAAGGGTCAGTGAGTTACCAAAGGGCATTTGACGCAAGCTGCTATGATCCGTGCTATATGCTTTTTGCACATCATAAGGGAAAACGGGTTGTGTGGCACCTCTAAGCGTACCTTCCCAAGGAACGTTATCAACTGTGCTTTCTGTATATTGTTCGATTGGAAGCAATGTATTCCAACCATTGGCCAGCAGCTTTTCTATGGGTTTGGAATTATTAAAGTCGTCTATCCATGCGGGTAGGTCGGTCATGTAGTAAGAGCTGGTAATAAATTTGCCAGATGCATCATCCAACCAGAATGCAGCCGTTGGATTATGACCTGCTGGCAGAATGGATGCTCTGTCTTTGAGTGAGACGCCGACTACTTTAGACTGGAAGTTGGTTGCCAATCGTAGCTCATCCGTAATGGTGGTTGCCAGTAATTTGCGTGGTGACATTTTACCGGTTTTGCTGTCAGCACTGATTCCCACTGCTGAGACGGTGGGATCCTCCGTACAATAAACAGATTTATGGGTTTGAGGGTCTATCCAGTCATTTCCGGCAATGCCATGGATAGAAGGAACTGAACCTGTGAAAATGGTACTATGCCCGATTGCCGTCACAGATGGAATATAGTTGATAAGTGTGTTTTCGCACGAGAATCCTTCGTTTAAAAGGCGTTTGAATCCACCATTTCCGTATTTGCCGTAATAACGGTAAAGGTAATCCCAGCGCATTTGATCCACTACAATGCCCACAACTAATTTTGGACGTTTTGGACTGGTGTTTTGTTTGACGTTTCTTTGCGCAAATAAAAAACTGCAGCCAACACAAAGACAGATGATTATTGTATTTATTTTTTTCATTTTCAGTACAAAGCCAGGGGTTTGTAAATCGGTTGACAAGTTAATGAAAAACGATTGACTACCAAAGAAAAAACAGTTATGAGATGTATGTAGCAGAAACAATTCTGATTAAATAAAGTATAAAAAAGAAAATATATTTTATCTTTGTAACTAAGAAAAGCACTTTAAATGTTGTTGCCTGTTTCCTGTTGAGATTGGCAGACTCAATACTTCAAATCTATTTCCAGGTAAATTTTGACCTTTAAGAATGCAACCATGAAAATTATCCGACATTGTTTAGTTTTATTATTTTTCTTTCTGCTCATACCATTCAATATTTTTGCCTGGGAAGGAATGGCGATGCCGCAACTTCATGTTGAAGGCCGTTATCTGAAAGACCCTCATGGTAATATCGTGAATTTACATGGCTTTGCCCAGACATATTCGCCTTGGTTTAACGAGGAGGGACAAAAGTGGACAGATTATAACGTATATAATTGTTTGAGATATAACAAAGGTATTATTTATGGAGTTATGTCAGCCGGTTGGAAAGCGAATTTCCTTCGATTGCACATGGATCCCTACTGGTCAAATGTACCCGGAGCGTCTGTTACAGGTGAAAGTGACATCTCGGCATTCAGCTTTGACAGGTTTAAAACGTATCTGAACAGCGTGTTTATTCCCATGGCCGAATATGCCATTTCGAAAGGATTGTATGTCATTATGCGGCCTCCAGGTGTCTGTCCTGATAGTCTTGCCGTGGGTGACGCATATAACAAATATCTTGTCAAAGTTTGGGGCTATGTGGCTCAACAGCCTAAGTTGAAAAATAACCCTCACATTATGTATGAACTGGCAAACGAGCCGATAAACATACTTGGTACAGACGGTACTTATGGTGCAAGTTCGCAAGGCAATTTTGATAACTTAAAAACATTTTTTCAAGCAGTTGTTGATACGATAAGGGCTAGTGCCGATAATATTATTTGGGTACCCGGCCTGGGATATCAATCTTTATATCAAGGATACGCCGTCAATCCTATTGAAGGTGAAAATATCGGTTATGCCGTACATGTATATCCGGGTTGGTTTAACAGCGGGAATGGCTATGCCAATTTTCAAAAAGGTTGGGACAACCAGGTCAAACCAGTAGCCGATATTGCACCGATAGTCGTTACCGAAATGGATTGGGCTCCGGCAGAATACAATGCCTCGTGGGGAAAAGATTCTACCGGAACAGCTGGTGGAAACGGTTTCGGTGCTAATTTCAAGCTGATCACGGACAATTCCGGAAATGTGAGCTGGCTTATTTTTACAAGTCCTGATCTTCTCGCCAAATATACGGGAGTTGCGCTTGTACCAGGAGATGATCCTACTTTCTGGAACGACCCGCAGGCATGCCCGTGGCCAACTTTCCATTGGTATCAGGATTATACAAAGGAAAATTATCCGCGGCCCGATTTTGTGTATGAATCCACCAGTGACAATGGTGACAGTACTTTTGCCAATCCCGTAATTCAAGGAGATTTCCCGGACCCAACGGTGGTTAAGGTTGACAATATCTACTATATGGTTTCTACAAACACCAACATGTCACCCAGTACAACTATTCTGGAATCGAAAGATCTTGTCAATTGGGCATATAGCGACGAACCGATAGATAGTATTCCTTTAACGAACAAAAAGCTTGTTGACGATTCTGATATTCATTCAGGGACAATGGTACAAACAAAGACTGGCGAATGGTGGGCGGTCGTTGGTTATGACAAAGGTCCGTATGGTAAATTTCCTCAGTTGCTACCGGTTAAATGGGTGGATAACAAACCGGTAGTCAATGAAGCGGCCAAAGACTCTCTTCGTGTCAAGAAACCCAATGTGGGGAGGAGTTATTCAACAACGTCGCTTGTGACAAACGATATTTTCCGTAGTTATAAATTAGGTAAGCAATGGGAATGGAATCAAAATCCGGATAATTCAAAATGGTCACTGATAGATCGCGCCGGTTATATGCGGTTAAACACGGTTAGTGTTGTAGACAGTCTGAATAAATCCAGGAATATACTGACACAGCGCATTCTTGCTTACCCCAAAGACCTTGCACACTCATACGGAACAATCCGAATGGAAACCAATGGCATGCATGAAGGTGATGTGGCCGGGTTGTCTGTGCTCCAGGATCATTACGGATATATCGGCGTTAAAATGATTAACGGGGAAAAGAAATTAGTTGCATTTACAAATAATGAAACACAAACAGGGCCGACTGTTACCGATACGGTTATTTACTTGCGGGCAATAGCCAGCGACAGTACAAGTAAAGCTGATTTCTATTATAGCTTCGATGACAGTATATTTACAAAAATGGGGGATGATGTGACATTGGAATATAATCTTTCAGCATCCACCGGCAATAGATTTGGTATCTTCAATTATGCGACCGTCGATACAGGTGGATATGTCGATATTGATTGGTTTTCTACCGAAAGTAATTTCAAGGAAGTTACCTATTACGACAGCACTTTTGTTAGTTATAACGAAAAATCACTGACATTATCTGACATAGAAGTCAATGGAGGCGATGATTTGACGCTTCTTACAAAGAGTTCCACAAGCCTTTCCGTAAAAGCAGTTTATGCCGACGGACATACCGAAGACATCAGTACGTCGTCTATATATGCAAACCAAAATCCCGATGTGGTTACGGTTTCCAAAGGAACAGTCGTTTCAAATAAAGATGGAGCAGCGACAATAACCATCTCTTACACAGGGCCTCTCGGCGAACAAAAACAAGTGACCTTGCATGTCACTTCTACAACTTTTCCCTTGACAAAAAGTTTGTTTAATCCGTCAATATGGACAACCGGAACTTTTAACGAGACAACAAAAACGCTTAGAACCGGTTCGTACGGTTTTGGTGGCTGGACTTACAGTAATGGGGTTGACCTGTCTGCATACAAATACCTGGTTATTAAGTTAGGAGCCACAAATACGAGTGGTGCCTCATTTAGGATTTTTGATGCGAATAATTACTGGACAGGTTGTGCTCAGTATGATTTTGGTTCAACAAAACAAATTAACGTCAATCTTGCATCCATGTATAGATCTGGTACAACAACAAAGGTTGATCCAAGTCATTTGTATATCATCGGAATATGGTCTGATGGTAGTTCTGATGTTGTAATTAGTGATGTCTATGTTACCAACAGCACCGATTATTCCAAACCGACCGCTTTGGAAGATGTTACCAATACTACTGATAAAAATGAGATAGTTGATGTGTACAACATGATGGGTATAAAAGTTAGGTCACAAATAAAACGGAGCGAAGCGATGAGCGTTCTTCCTGATGGATTGTATATTGTTGGTCATCAAAAGGTAATGATATTGAGGAAATAGAATTATTTGCACATGAAATATTCTGTTTTGTTATTGGCCAGCATTGTGTCCTTCTGCACTTGTTTGTCGGCGCAGGTTTCTGCTCCTGAATCTCAGAAGAGAAGTGCGTCAGGTCCTGATCCAAACTTCCATATATACATTTGTTTTGGGCAGTCGAATATGGAAGGTAATGCAGCTATTTTGGATGATGACCGTATAGGTGTTAGTTCTCGTTTTCAGGTAATGACGGTTGCGCCCGATGATTACCAACATCTGGGTAGGTCGGTAGGCAACTGGTATACCGCAGTTCCACCCTTATGTCGTTGGGATACCGGATTAACCCCGGCCGATTATTTCGGAAGGACATTAACCGACAGTCTTCCCGACAGTATAAAGGTAGGTGTAATAGTCGTTGCCATGGGAGGTAGCGGCATTGATGCATTTGACAAAGATAATTACAAACAGTACTACGAAGATGCTGACGCATTCCAGAAAGGTTTGATGAATGTTTATGGTGGTGATCCTTATGCCAAGATTATCGAAATGGCTAAGATTGCACAGCAAAAAGGCGTTATTAAAGGTATATTGCTGCATCAGGGCGAATCAAACAATATGCAAACCGATTGGCCACTGAAGGTTAAAAAGATTTACAACAATATGCTGGAAGATCTGGATCTTAAACCAGATTCCACACCCTTGCTTGCAGGCGAAATGCTATATCAAGATCAGGGTGGAATTTGCTGGGGAATGAACAGTATCATTGCCACGTTGCCATATTACATTCCCAATTCCTATGCTATCTCTTCGAAAGGATGCACTGGCAATGGTGTTGATGGTTTCCATTTTTCTACCAAAGGCGCCAGGGAATTAGGTAAACGCTATGGGCTTCAAATGTTATCGCTATCGAAAACTTACAGCACGGAAGAAGGTCAGACTGTGGATCATTTGTCGATTGATAGTACAGATTATACAATGCTGACAGGCACAACTAAAAGAATCCCGATTACGGCTGTTTTTGAAGATGGACATACCCAGGATATCCACGTTGGTGCTACTTATGAAATCAGCAATTCTGAAGCTGTAGATGTAACAAACGGCTACATTGAGGCTCTGAAAGACGGAGAGGCGACGATAACGGCAAGTTACAAAGGTACACTCGGCGAACAAAAACAAGTCTCCTTGCATGTTACTTCTACAACTTTCCCGTTGACAAAAAGTTTGTTTAATCCGTCAATATGTGCTACCGGAACTTTTAACGAGACAACAAAAACACTGAGAACTGGTCTGTGGGGCTTTGGCGGCTGGACTTACAGTAATGGGGTCGACCTGTCTGCTTACAAATATCTGGTTATTAAGTTAGGAGCAATAAATACAAGTCAAGCCTCATTTAGGATCTTTGATGAGAATAATTACTGGACAGGTTGTGCTCAGTATGATTTTGGTTCAACAAAACAAATTAACGTCAATCTTGCATCCATATATAGATCTGGTACGGCAACAAAGGTTGACCCACGCCATTTGTATATTATCGGAATATGGTCTGATGGTAGTTCTGATGTTGTAATTAGTGATGTCTATGTTACCAACAGCACCGATTATTCCAAACCGACCGCTTTGGAAGATGTTACCAATACTACTGATAAAAATGAGATAGTTGATGTGTACAACATGATGGGTATAAAAGTTAGGTCACAAATAAAACGGAGCGAAGCGATGAGCGTTCTTTCTGATGGATTGTATATTGTTGGTCATCAAAAAGTAATGATATTGAAGAAATAGAATCAAAAAACACAAAAGAACAGGATTATTGGGTTTGTTATTGGCTTCGGCAAAGTCCGTCCTATAAATTAATCTCATGGCAGAAATTGTAAAAGAAGGGGGAACCTCCTGCGAGATACCCCCTGAATGTTTGCCATTACGGTTGCAAAACCAAAGTAATAGGTTATTAACCGTTTAAGTGCAATAATAACCCTATTCATGGAAAACACCTGTTATATAGAAATAGATGACTTTATTTTGTAATTTGAAATTCTACGCGACGATTTTTTTGACGACCTTCGGATGTCTTGTTTGTCGCAATAGGATCTTTTTCCCCATAACCGATAATCGTAATACTTGAGGCAGGCGCATGCTGAGTTAACAAATAAGCTCTTACCGAATTAGCCCGTTTGACAGACAGCGTTTGATTATATTCTTCAGTTCCAATATAATCGGTATATCCTGCTACACTCAATCTTACTTTTACAGCTTTGTTTTTCAACGAAACGGCAATCTGATTCAGGGCTGGATATGAGTCTTTGGTGAGTTTGTCAGAATCAAATTCAAATCCAATATGCTGAATAGATGAGTCGATATCTTCTCCATTACCGGAATGAGAAGCTAAATCATTGTTTATCTTTTTTATTTCTTCGTTGAGTGAGTCATTTTTGGCTTCAAGGGCATTCAATCTGTTTTGTGTTTCAACCGTGTTGTCTTTTATTATTTTTTCGATGATAACTGGAGCCGGTTTCGGAGAATATTCGCTCATGTTTAAGTCGCGTACATGCTGTTTGCTACCAGTAGACCCCAGTTTGAACCGGAGACCGATGGTTGCAGTTAATGCATCACTATTTCCTTTTGACATATAATAACCACCCAGGTTAGCCCTGTCGTAATAACGATATTGAACTTCACCACCTATAGCAATTACTTTGCTTATATTATATTCAAGATTTAAACCCAGTTTGGCCATGGGTGTTTCAGGTACTCCATCACCTAGATCACGCGAATTCACAATTACATTGCCTGCTGGATCGGATAGTTTAAATTGATAGAATCCCACTCCTACCCCGGCATCGCCATAGATGTTTATTTTGCTCCAAAAAGCTGTTCTGTAAGGAATCAAAAGATTGGCAAGGTTTACCGAAGCATATATAACGGCATCGTGTGTACGCCCTACTAATTTTCCCCTTTGGGTGGCATCAAGTTGAAAATTGTGATTATAGGGATTATACATGTATTCCAGGCCAAGACCAACAAGCGGATTGATAGTATATTCCAATGTTCCACCAACTATTAAATGAAACTCATCACTTTGGGATATAACACCCGGAGCTACGCGAAAATAATTGGTACCTCCCTTAATGCCGAAAGACCAATGTGATACTGGCGTAAATTCGCATAAAGTTGAAGTTGTAGCAAGGTTTCCCTGAGTCGGTGCCATAGCTACTACTTCCTGATTAGTTGCGATGGTTGTACTAACCACTGCTTGTACAGGAACTGATGAAATTGCGTCTTGAGCCATGGTATAACCAACAGCAACAGTTGTAAGCAATAAGCTTAGAAAAAGTTTTTTCCCCATTTGATTGTTTTATGTTTGAATAAATAACTAGGTAAAAGAAAATCAGATTAATCAAATTTCTTATTTTAAAGTGAAATTCTTTTTTAACAATAAAGGTAGATGGAAAGTCTATACTGAATTTACACAATTTAGTATATATTTTGCAATATTCACACATTAAATGAATTATGGGTATTATTAGACGATGTGTAACTGAAATATGGAATGCTTCCATAAAAGTGAACCCCAAAAGTTAGATAAAAACTTTTGGGGTTCACTTTTATGTAGAGACAGCTTCTTTTAAAAAGCTTTTTTAAAAAAGAATCAATTTTTAGTGTGCTCTAAAATTCCATTTGGAATTGTCACTGTTCATATCAAATGCTGCAAGTGCAGGTGTGCTATCTCCGGAAGACACCAGCACTAACTTCTTTTTCGAATTTGGGACGATTTTAGGCATTATTCTGTACGTTCCATCCGTCAATTGATCGATTCGCCATAATTGTTCCGGTGCACCCGTAAATGCAGGAACCGTTGTTACTTCTGCTTCTGCTGTAGCAGCTAATGCCCGGTCCGTTCCAGCTATTACTATTTTATAATAGGGGCCTCCAAGATATCCTCCCGCTTCAGGAACTGCTGCAATTGTCCATCTCTGCTGTGGGCGGAATAAGTAATCTCCTATTCTTACACCAATGTTTCCGGTAGGCCAGGTTTTAATAACATCTTCCAATTGTTGGGATGGAGCAGGCTTTACCGGTTCATCCGTATTGCGCCCAAATCCGCGCATTCCTCCACCCATTCGTACAAAATCAACTGATAATTCCAAGGCATACCCTCGTCTTTCGGATTCAATTTCATAAGTTCCTTCTTTGAAATTATCTCCTGCAACAGGCCATCCATTTTTCCAAAGTAAAGGACGGATGGCTAATACGCTACGTCCACCCTGATCTAAATCGGCTTCGTAATGACAAGACATTTTTTCAATTCCGTCGCCAATAATAAAACGTCCAAAGTGTCCAGGTCCGGTAACTCTTCCGCCAGCAGCAACGACCATCTTTCCGCCACCTTCCAACATGTCTCTGCCCATATTGTCAAGGTAAGGACCTGTTACTTTTTTGGAACGGCCAACAACAATATTATATGTTGAATTTGCTCCATCGCAGCAAGTTCCATGTGTGCCGAGAAGATAATACCATCCATCATGATACATCAAATCGGTGGCTTCACAATCAATTGCTATATCTAAAGCTTTATTTCCTTTTATACGCTTTCCTGTTTTCGGATCAAGTTCTACAATGCGAATGAACCCAAAATAGGTGCCGTATGACAGCCATAATCGTCCATCGGTTGGATCCAGAAGAAGTCCGGGATCAATGGCGTCACAGTCTTCCTTTCCGTTGGTTGAAGCGACAACGACTGCATCTGTAAATTTAAAATCGGGAGATTTTGGATCAAGTGTCTTGTTCCACATAGTGAGTATCCTTCCGTTATGTCCGCCTCCCAGACCACCGCCGGTTGCACCATAGACTACAAGGTATCTGTCACCAATTTTTACTGCATCCGGGGCAGCTCCTCCACCAGGTCTTACTGCTCCACTGTCCCATATCCAACCGTCTTCAGAGATTAATCCACCACCACCTGTGCCAAACGTATAATACTTTCCGCCACATTCCATGATTGTTGATGGATCGTGTATAAATGGTTTTCCGACCTGAGCTGTTGCTGTTCCGGTAAACCACACTGATAACAGGGCTGTTGCGCCCAATATATTATTTCTAAATTTCATAATACCTCCAATTAATTTACCTTTTTCATTCACAACTGATAGTGAGATTTTTTATTGGTTGTCCTTTTTCATCCAGAAAACGAACACAGAAATCACTCATTCCGGGACCATTGATTACTGCTCCCCTGAGTATATTCTTTCCTTTGTTTAGTGTCATACGGGGCGAAACACAATCATCTACAACCATGCGTCTGTCTCCGGAAAGCAAAACGGCTTCCTTTCCATTTAGCCACCACATGGATGCTGAATTTGACCCTACTGCCAATCTGACATCTTTCATTTCCTGGGGGCTGTTGACTACGGTTACAGTCCAAAACAGAACGCTGTATATCTCTTTTTTTAACCCATAAGCGAAACGAAATAGTTTAACATTGAATCTTTTACTATCCAATGCATGCCAGGTTAGTTCCTGTGTCCCAACTTTTACCTTTTCTCCGTCTTTTGGAAGTACGGTAAACTGGTCTGGAAAATACTCGGTTGAAAATGCTGTTCTTAGGTAGCTATCTGTAAAAACAGTATTGCCACGGTTTGGCTTGTTAATGGGTTCCAAGAGTAACCAACGTTGAATGAAGCCTTTAGAGTCTGGTGTCTTTTTTGATGTTGTGGCCAATGTAAAGTAGGATGCAATACTTCTTGTCGTATCGCTTTTGGCGGTATTATCAATTTTGCCCTTTGATAAAACGGAGCATCCTTGCAACCCTAATCCTACCAAAAATACAGAGCTCATTGCCAGCAACAACATTTTGTGTTTAATGTTCATAGTAGATTTTTGCAGTGTTTACAGTTTTTATTCTCGAAAAAATAATTTTCACAAAACTACAAAAAAAATCTTCGCTTGTGCCAAATCGATAATAAATATTCAAGGATAGTTTGATGAGCTTTTTCACTTCCCAAAAATCATACACCTATATATATATAGGTGTACCAGCAAAACACAAAGCCATCAATATATTTAGACCTCTTAATGCAATCTTATGCATAAAAAGTAAAAATGGCAAAAAACGGATTTGAGAGGATGAAATGGCCTTTTTCACA
>Ga0302286_10000041_pt1 | contig 108980 bp, 86 predicted proteins | sample III_Fen_E2_3_FD_198765 | JGI IMG/M metagenome (GOLD analysis project Ga0302286, IMG submission 198765) | Peat permafrost microbial communities from Stordalen Mire near Abisko, Sweden - III_Fen_E2_3 | ecosystem: Environmental > Terrestrial > Soil > Wetlands > Permafrost | place: Sweden: Abisko...
CTTTTTTAGATTTTATAAGAGTTTTCTGATGAAAAACAGACATATTTTGCGTGAAAAGAGCTGATTAAGGCGGTTTCGTTCACATTATTTAAAGGACGCTCAAAAACTAGCTGCAAGTTGGGTTAAACAACACATAATCACACATATAATCGCACATATCTGAAACCCTTTATTTATCGTAGTTTCGACCGAAAATGTGCGATGTGCGATTAGAAATAGTGAAATTCTATGTGGAGACTTTTTATAAAAAACGCCATGTAAATTTATTTCTTATAAAGTTTGATTATCATACAATGATACATACTGAAAGGTTATGAAAGATTTGTCAACAGCTATTTTTATTAAATATAATATTGATCATTGAGAAATTCATTAAAACATCAAAGTAAATTTCATGTAGAATATTTGGAAAATAGAGAAACATTCTTTATCTTTGATTTATAAACTATATAAAGACATGAAAGAAGAAAAGAAATTCTGTTATAAATACCCTCATCCTGCTGTCACCACGGACAACGTCATCTTCGGATTTGACGGCGAATCTCTGAATGTACTACTTATAAAGAGAGGTATGGAACCAGACAAAGGACGTTGGGCCTTTCCGGGTGGTTTTCTAAATATGGACGAGACCGCGGAAGAAGGAGCCGCACGGGAGCTGAAGGAAGAGACCGAGGTGGAAGATGTATATATCGAACAACTGCAAGCATTCAGCACCGTTGACCGTGACCCGCGTGAACGAGTGATCACCATTACCTATTATGCTCTGGTCAGACAGAATGACTACCATGTAATTGGGGGAGATGACGCTGCTGATGCCCGATGGTTTAAACTGGAAGAACTTCCTCCACTGGCTTTTGATCATGACAGTATACTTAAGGTGGCTGTCAGGAGACTGAAGGAACGGATTCATTTTGAACCGATAGGATTCCGTCTGCTTGACGAGAAGTTTACCATCAACGAACTGCAGCACCTTTACGAACTGATACTTGAGGAGAAGTTAGACAGTGATGACTTCTTAAAAAAGATGCTGTCACTCAAGATCATCATACCTTTAAACAAGAAAACAAAGGGCGCATCCTCAGAGGTTACCCAATTATATTGTTTCGATGAAGAAAACTATAGGCGTCTGAAAGGAAACGGAATGAGACTGGAATTTTAGATAAAAAATATCAAATACGGGGATTACTACAATCATACCATCACACCTTATTATATATAACATGTACGGAGCAATAGCGGGAGACATCATAGGTTCCATTTACGAGTTTAATAACATAAAGACGACAGCGTTTAAACTGTTTGACGACAGATGTTCCTACACTGACGATTCCATACTCACGGTAGCAATAGCCGACTGGCTCATGAACGACGGAACCTTTTCTGCTAATGAAGCTGCTAATTATTTACGCAGGTATGCGGAAAATTTTCATTGTCCAATAGGTGGTTATGGCAGAGGGTTCATGACATGGGTGAAAGGAAAAAAGAACATACCGAACAACAGTTATGGAAATGGTGCAGCAATGAGAGTAAGTGCTGCCGGTTGGGTGAGCAACACGGTCGAAGAGACACTGGAAGTAGCTAAAAGGAGCGCAGAAATAACCCACAGTCACCCCGAAGGCATGAAAGGGGCACAAGCCACTGCCACCGCCATCTTTCTAGCCCGCAGCGGAAGGACAAAAGATGAAATCAGAAACAATATCGAAGAGATGTTTGGATACGATCTAAACAGAACGTGTGATGACATACGTCCTCACTACAGATTCGATCCAAGCTGCCAAGGTACAGTACCCGAGGCCATTATCGCATTCTTAGAAAGTAAGAATTTTGAAGATGCCATCAGACTGGGCGTATCTTTAGGCGGAGATACTGACACTTTATGTAGCATCACAGGAGGTATCGCCGAAGCCTATTATGGAGAAGTCCCTTCAGAGATACTTATCGAAGTAAAGAAACGGCTTAACTGCAAACTCATCAAGGTGGAAGATTCTTTCTACAGAAGATTTGTGAGAAGGAAGCGAACATGACAAAGTTCTTATTTACAGGGACTTTCAGCAATGAAGACATCAACAATTATCCAAATCATAAAAATATCATCCGAACAATACAGATTGAACCAGAAATAATTTGTGAATACCTTTTTTTTAACTTAATTTGCACTCAAACAATTTTTTAGTACAGAAACACAAAAACTTTAATTATGAAACATTTTACATTATTAAACTTATGCGGGACATTACTACTGACCATGCTAATGTCGATGGTGCCAAGCACAATTCAGGCGAAAGCCTCCCCAAGGATGATGGAAGAAATCACCCAAGACAGTCTTATCAAACTGAAACAGGACACTCTCAGAACACTTATTTCAGATGCAAATGCACTCCTTTCAAGCGGAATAAGTGCTGCTATTTCTATCGATCTGGCAGACGATCCTACCATCTATGAAGACTTAGTATTAGAAGGTTCCACTCCTACACTTGATGAAATCAATGCAGCTATTCTAAAAATAAGAGCAGACATCAAAACCGTTAAGAGTGCGGCTGTCTATTATAATAAGTTTGCTGCCGCAGTGACTGAGTTATCACAATTAGAGACTAAGTATCCTGCATGGGTAGCAAGTGGAAGTGAAGCTCTTGAAAAAGAGTACAACCGTCTGAGCGACTCTCTGCAGAGCTCAACATGTACTATTGCTATCTACATTCAGGGATATAAGGATGCCAAAGCTGCAAAAATGGCTTACCTGCTCAGCGGCGGTTATTCTGCTGAGAATCCGGCCGACCTGACCTGCCTTATCACTTATCCTAACCTGAGGACATCTGCAACTGCTGCTACCGACAGCACGGGTTTCGGAAACTGGGGTGCCAACGAAGGTATTTATAAAGCTGACACACTGCAGGGTGGTTGGAGTTTCACAACTAAACCTACAGGAAACAGATATATGAGAGGATTAGTATGCTTGCAGTTCTGGGCATCGAACGGAGCCTCAATTGACCTGCAACAAACTCTGAACGACCTGCCTACCGGACTTTATACGGTATCTGCATTATTCAACACATGTAACGGACGTGAGAACGACCAGCACTCTTATGCCAAATCGGGTGGTGTGACAGCAGTTAGTCCTAACCTGCCTGCCGATGGTCTATGGCCGGATACAGAGTCGGACGACAATATCGTTGCCGGAGACTGGACAAAACTGACCACAGATAAGGTTATGGTAACTGACGGAGTACTTACAGTAGGATCGGCATCAAAGGTTGCTCAGATAGGTAACTACGGAGATGCAGGATGGTTCTGCGTCGGTGATTTTCACCTGTACTATTATGGAAATGACGCTTCTCTTCTTGAAAAAGACCTCAAGGACAAACAGAGTGCTGCCACAGCTATGGCCGATACTATGAAACTTAAAGGTGATAAAGCTGCCCTTATTAATGCTATCGAAGCATCTAAGAACACCAGCCTGACAAATGCAGAGGCACTCTCAGTTCTTAACGCAGGTATCAGCGAAGCAAACGTTTCAATACGTGAATTCAGCAATTTCAACCTTATCACAGTTCCTGAATATGTGGCTGAAGTAGACACAACCGCCAGCGACAACAAGGCAATGGTCAATATTGTTATGTCATACATCAATACTACAATGGCAGGCGAAACTGCAACCTATAAGATGCTTACAGACATGGAATCAGTACTCTCATCTTACGTTGATCAGATTAAAGTCATTGCAGACGCTAACACCAAAAGCACCAGCTACAGCAGTAGTAAATATTATGCAGGTCTCATCTCAGAACTAAATGCAGAAATAACAGCTATGAAAGCTTCTGTACAGAGTGTAGAAACAATTGCGACATACAAGGCAACGATCAAGAAATTCCTAGCTGACATGCAGCTTGAAAGCTCAATTGCAAACCCCGGTCCTAACTGCGATGTAACATTCCTTATTACCAATTCCACTACTTATGGAACAGACAACAGCGTAGCTCCTGAGGGATGGACTATAAATAAAGGTGTCGGTAACGTATACTTCGACAACAAGAACATAAACGCAAGCGAACAAAGCCGTCCTGTATTCCTGACATGGAATGGAACAGCCGGTTCTATATTATGGAATGCCACACAGGCTATCAATTATGTGCCTAACGGTACTTACAGACTGGAAGCATTGTTCGGCGGTACAAACGCATTCAATGAGGCCACTATGGGAACAGGTATATGCCTGACAGCACAGACAACCACCGGAGGACTGCGCGTCAAAGAACATACCGTAGAATATCTAAGGGACTACATGAAAGAATTCTTTCCATCACTGTATACAGAATCTGACAACACAGCCGCTAATGGGGAAATCTACGGAGGTGTATGGGAATCATCTGTTAAGGCTTATCTTTCAGGAACATACACAGATACTGATTCATTGAATATCTTCGGAGGCACAGTGATTGACGCCGGCACAGAAAATCCTAATGATATCTGCCAGGGATACGGATGGTACAAAGAGGTTATCGACAATATCATCGTTACAGACAATAAAATTACCATAGGTTGCTCAACTGACTCAACGAAGACAGGATATAAGTTTAACGGCAACTGGTTTGAGATAACAAACTTTGCCCTATATTACGTCGCTGTCTCTGATGGCATCCAGAACCTACAATCAGAAGACACACCAATGATAGCCTATGCAGAAAATGGGAGAATCATTGTTAAGAGCGACAAGCCATACAATATATATAATGTGGCAGGAACAATAGTCAATAAGAATGCTACATTCGCCAAAGGCATCTATATTGTGCGCAGTGGTAATCAAACTAAGAAAATCATGGTTAAATAGTAAATAATAAATGACAATTACCCAGCATTGAATGACCAGCCTGCCGCATGATGCCGCAGGCTGGTTTTTCATTAAACTTTGCAAAACATGTTAAATAACATACTATAGAACCCTTTTAAATGTTAAATGTCAACTTTTGTATAATTTGGTGTAAAAAAAACACCCAAAGTATTTGGAATAACAAATCTTATTATTAATTTTGCAATGTTGATACTAAAACATACACCCAAAGCATATTAAGTATGCAATGGTTACCATGAATAATACAAATAGACTATCTATCTAATAGCACAATGAAAATACTACAATACTACAAACTTTTAAATGTTACTATATGGAACGCAGTTTTCTCAAAAGAAATGCAGGTAAAGCGGTTATAGCCGTATGTATCCTGTTGGTTGGAAGCGGCTTTCTACAGTCTTGCAAGGACGATTCCTTGACAGGACAGCCTTCATGGCTGGGTAATTCCATCTATGAAAGGTTGCAGGAAGACGGCAACTATAAAACCACGTTACAGCTCATTAAAGACCTTAACTATACGGATGTGCTGTCACAGACGGGTAGTAAGACGCTTTTTGTGGCTGACGACGCTGCTTACAATGAGTTCTTCAAATCGAACTCATGGGGAGTAAGCAAGTATTCCGACTTTTCAACGGCACAGAAAAAGTTATTGTTGAACAATGCAATGATCAACAATGCTTATCTCGTTGAACTTCTTTCCAACGTGAGTGGAGATCCACCATTGGAAGGAAAGTGTATGCGTCGTGAAACAGCGACGAGTATTTATGACTCCATCTCACGCATATATCCTGATGAGATGCCGAACACTAAATACTGGAGTAAATACAAAGACCATAAAAAAGGTCTTGTCATAGTGAAAGACAATTCAACTGCTCCGATGATACACTTCTTGCCTAAATACATGAAGACCAACGAGATAACAGACAACGACCTCAGCATTCTGACCAACGGCGTATCAAACAGTATCTCAGATGCATGGGTAAATGGGAAAAAAATTATAGAACGCGATATCACATGTAAAAATGGTTATATTCATAAGGTGGATGGTGTGATGACGGCATCGGATAACATGGCCTCAATCATCCGCAGTCACTCTAACATGTCAGAATGGAGCAAACTTATTGACAGATATACTGCGCCATATTATGACGAGACCACAACAAAAAACTACGACCGTCTGTATAACAGCACCGATTCCGTATTCGTACTGAAATACTTTTCTGAAGTTGCCAATACACCTACAGGAACTAACAAAGTGGATCCAGACAAACAGGCTGTGGGCGCATACTTGAGTTTTGACCCTGGATGGAACCAGTATATGTATAAGAACACCGCAGGAATGACACTAAACTACGACTGTGGTGCAATGCTTGTTCCTACAAATACAGCAATTAACGAGTGGTGGAATAGTGACGGAAGAGCGTTGCAGGATGAATATAAGACTTGGGATAACGTGCCTGACGAAGTGCTCTCAAAACTTCTCAATGTTAATATGATACCACAGTTTGCCAGCACCGTTCCTTCAAAATTCTCAAATATCGTGAACGACGCGAAGGTAGAGTTAGGTGTCAAAGCTGCCGACGTGGATAGTTGCTTCATGGGCTGCAACGGTGTTGTATACCTTACTAATAAGGTGTTCAGCCCTGCAGCATACGCTTCTGTTTCATTCCCTGCACTGATTCACACAGAGACAATGAACATCATCTATTGGGCAATCGACAATCTCGGATTCGACGCATACCTTAATTCCATGGACTCTTACTATAGTTTTATCATTCCTACTAACACTGCGATGATGAGATATGTAGACCCTTGTTCTTATGGTTCGACAAAGACCGTCATGTACCAGTTCTATTATGACAATGACAAGAAGTCTGTCGGCGCACACCGCTTTGAGTACGACCTCTCCATAAATGATACCGTGCCAGGTGCTGCAAAGATGACAGATGCCAGCTCCACATTGGTAAAAAACCGCATGAACGACCTATTGAACAATCTAATCATCGTGGATAACATTGAAAGTGGAAATACTTTCTATAAGACTAAAGGAGGCGGTGTAATTAAGGTTGAAAATGCAGGGAAAGAAGGTTCTATGAAGATATACGGCGGACTACAGGTTGAACAAAATACTCCACTTACTGTATCGACCATCTATGACCAGACAAAGACCGGTAATGGTAAGGCTTATGTCGTAAACGAAGCACCCCCATTGACAAGTAAGAAGTCGGTCTATGCCACTCTCTCCGAAGACACCTGCTACAGCGAGTTCCTCAACCTTCTTAAAGGGGGTGATCCAGACTCTGTAAGTTACAACCTCATGGTCAACCTTGTGGATAAGAAATACTCTTGTGTAGACTATAATATACGTCTATTCGACACCTATAACTATACGGTATGGGTACCGACCAACGAATCAATACGTGCTCTCCGTGCAAGCGGTGCACTGCCAAACTGGACTGACTTCGAAGCAGAGACAGCTGATAAATACAAAGGTGACAAGAATAAAGCCGATTCGGCAAGATATTCTATCAAGACAAAGATTCTGAATTTCCTGCGCTACCACATACAGGATAATTCGATATACATAGGCGGCGGCGTAGTTAATGGCTCGCAATATGAGACTTCTAAGCTGAATCCTGCGACACAGCGATTCTTTAAACTCACCGTGAACAGCGATAACAGTTCAATGACAGTCAATGACAATGCAGGAAATACCAGACATGTAATAATGACAGATAATCACTATAATAAGATGTGCCGTGAATATCAGTACAATACGACGGATAAGGAATTAGGAACAAGCAATGACTTGTACACCTCTTCTTATGCTGTTGTTCACCTCATTGACGGGCCACTCTTCTATGATAAGTCACTTATGCCATCCACTAACAATGCTAAAAGGAGAAGATAACAATGAGTAAACTTAGAAACATGATCATGTTGCTCCTTTGCGCATTTGCAACTGGAGCATACGCACAAATTACCATGGTAAGCGGTACCATAACCGACAAAACGGACGGGCTTATGGGAGCAACCATTGCTGAGATTGACGGCGCAAACCGTATCATCGAGGCTTCCTTAGCTGATATCAACGGCCACTTCACAATGAAAATCAAAAATCCAAAAGACCGAATCAAATTCAGTTATGTAGGTTACAAGGCACAAATACTTCCTATTAACAGAAGTGTCTATAAAATAGTTCTCGAAGACGCTACAGCCCTAAGAAATGTGACAATCGTTTCGAAGAAAAAGATTTCTACCGGTGGACTGGAAATTCCGGAACGAGAGATTTCGTTCGCATCTCAGACCATATCAACGAAGGAGTTTGAAGGACTCGGTCTTAACACTATCGACGAAGCTCTGCAAGGACGTATTGCCGGACTCGATATCGTGACAAACTCAGGTAACCTGGGTTCAGGTTCCAGCATGCGACTCCGTGGTGCTTCTACCATAAGTTCAGTAACCAGCTCCGAACCTCTTATCGTTGTCAACGGAAATATACAGAATGTGGACCAAAGCAACTTCGACGTATCTACCGCCAACGATGAGAAATTCGCCCAGTTACTGAACATCAACCCTGAAGATATCGAAGATATATCTGTACTCAAGGATGCCGCCGCAACAGCACCCTACGGTTCACAGGGTGCCAACGGTGTTATTTTGATTAAAACCAAACGTGGACACCGCGGCAAAGCCCGGTTGACTTACTCGTTCCGCCTGACCGGAACTTATCAGCCTAAGGGATATAGTCTGCTGAACGGTGATGACTACACCATGTTACTCAAGGAGAGCTACTTCAATCCCAAGCAGAGTGATGCTGCATCAGATATGAAAGAGCTTAACTACGACCCTACATTCTCGGAATATCAACAATATAACAATAATACTGACTGGGTGAAGGCTGTCACTCAAACAGGTTTCCGTCAGAACCATTATCTGTCTATTACCGGTGGTGGTGAAAAAGCTACATTCCGTATCAGCGGTGGTTACGACCATGAGACCGGTTCTGTCATCAAGCAGGTACTCGATCGTTTTTCTACACGTGTCGCACTCGACTATGATGTCAGTGACCGTATTAAAATCAGTACCGACTTCTCTATGACATACACCAATAACCAGAAAAATTACGACGGGCTTCTTGCTCTGGCTTACAAGAAAATGCCAAACATGGGCATTTATGAGGAAAATCCTACTACAGGTGCGGCTACTGATAAATATTACGAAATGCTACAAAGCGCATCAAGCGAATTCAATGATAACCAGAAAACTTATGTAAACCCTGTGGCAAGTGCCAATCTGGCTGAAAACAAATACCGCACATACGACATCGCTCCTCAGTTTGAGATTCAGTACAATATTCTTGGACTTGAGGATGATGCAGACCGCTGGCATTTGAAATACAACGGACGTGTGAACATGTCTATCTCCAACGCATATACAAACAAGTTCTATCCCGCAGAATTGACAACTACAGCTTGGAGCAATGGAGTTAACACATCTACAGCAGCAAGTAGCAAGAGTCTGCAATTTAACACCCAACAGACTCTTACCCTTACCCCACACTTCAACAACAAAGACCACTCAATGTTGATATTAGGACGTTTCGAACTTACAAGCGGAAGTTCAAGCGGACAGACGACTGATGGTGTCGGACTGGCATCTGGCGGACTGAAGAGTCCGGATGCCGGGGGACAGATCAGTAGCATATCAAGTACATTCAACCAATGGAGAAGCATGTACTACACTTTCCAAACAAACTATACGTATAAAGGGCGTTACGTAGCATTTTTCTCAATACGTGCCGATGGTACCACAAAATTCGGTCCGAACAAGCGTTGGGGCTATTTCCCGGCACTTTCCTTCCGTTGGAACATTATCGATGAATCTTGGATGAAGGGCACAGAGAAATGGCTGTCAATGCTTGCTCTCCGTCCAGGATGGGGACGAAATGGCAACCAACCTAGCGCAGACTATCTGTACGAAAGTAAATACAGTATCAGTGATAAATACATAGATATGAGTTCTATGTATCCTAATAACATCAGACTGACCAACCTCCGTTGGGAAACACATAACACATACAATGTCGGTATGGACTTAGGCTTCTTTGACAATAAAATTACAATGGACTTGAACTGGTACACCCAGAAGACGACAGATATGCTTATGTCTAATGTCGCAATACCGACAAGTACAGGTTTCTCGTCTCTCCCCTACTCTAATGCTGGTAGTCTTACTAACACCGGTTGGGAATTTAACATCCAAGGTAGAAGATTTGTACAAATCGGTAAGTTCTCTCTAGACTGTAACTTGACTTTTGCAAACAACAGCAATAAGATCAATTCAATGGACGAGACAGTACTCGAATCTCTCAATAGTAAGTTTACTGAGGAGAATCGCGACGTACTGACACGTGTACAGGTAAACAACCCATTCGGAGCTATCTATGGTTTCCGCTTTAAAGGTGTATACCAGTATAATTATGATACGTTCGCAGACATGACCGCAGAAGAGCAGGCTGCATTCGTTGCTTCAGGAAAGACAGCTCCTGTTGCTCTCAACTCGACAGGACAGGTTATCTATAATGATAAAGGTGAACCTGTAAGAATGATGTATTGCTATGGCAACACATCAAGTTCTAAAAACTATAAGTTCAAGGGCGGTGATGCTATGTATGAAGACATCAACCATGATGGTAACATCAATGAGTTGGATATCGTCTACTTAGGCAGTTCGCTTCCTAAACTTACCGGTGGTTTCGGATTCCGCGTTACACTCAACAATTCATTGAGTCTAAATGCGCAGTTCAACTACCGTATAGGTAATAAGATTCTAAACCTCGCACGTCTTGATGCAGAGGCAATGATATCAAATAACAATCAGAGCCAAGCTGTAAACTACCGCTGGCGTAAAGAGGGTGATGTGACAAGCATTCCTAGAGCAATGTACGGAAGCACATCCAACTATAACACTCTTATTAGCGACCGCTTTGTTGAGGATGGTTCATTCCTTCGCCTCAACTATGTTCAGCTGTCATACGCATTTAAAACAAAAATGCTTAAACAGTTTGGACTCAGCCAGCTGAATTTGTATCTGAGCGCTCAGAATTTATTCATTCTGACGAAATACACGGGTGTTGATCCTGAGATATCTTACAGTAGCTACGGAGCTGCAATAGACTCAGGTCAGACTCCTCGTGCAAAATCATTTACATTAGGTATAACAGTAGGTTTTTAAGAAGGAGGATATAATATGAAACTGAAAAATAAAATTATAACATTAAGTGTTATCATAATCACGGGAGTCTCACTGAGTTCTTGCTCAGATTTCTTAGAAATTAAGCCTCTAAATGATATCGTATTAGAGAACTTTTGGAATGAAAAAAGTGATGTTGACAATATCGTATCGGGGTGTTATTCTGCCATGCAGTCACAGACCTTTGTCGACAGATGCATAATATGGGGTGAATCACGCTCAGACAATATGATAGGCGGTAATAACATTGCTGACGTTCAGAGTTTGTCGAACATATTCAAAGAGAATATCAACTCTAGCAATGAATTTACCACATGGACATCATTCTACACCATCATCAATCGTTGCAACACTGTACTAAAATATGCGCCATCAGTTGCAGAAAAGGATCCTGACTATACCCATAGCGACCTTCTTGCTACTGAAGCTGAGGTTTCGGCACTCCGCGACCTTTGCTATTTCTATCTGATACGCACATTCCGTGACGTACCTTACTACACATACGCATACACGGACGACAACCAAGTGATGGCTATTCCGGCAACTAAGTTCGACAATGTGCTCGATAGCCTTATAACCGACCTTGAGGGTGTACAGGACAATGCACTTAAGGTTTATCCTGATACGAAGCCAACTTACAACACAGGACGTGTCACACAAGATGCTATCCACGCCATGCTTGCTGATATGTATCTCTGGAAAGGAGACTATAATAACACTATCAAATATGCAGATAAGGTTATTAAGTCGAAAATGGACAAATACAAAGAAAAATTGAACTCAGGAAGTAGCTACGGCACCGTTTCTTCAAGTAAACTTATCAACGGCTTCCCTCTTATCAACGACAATAGCACATCAGGCAACTACTACGGCAATGCTTTTGATTATATCTTCGGAACCGGTAACAGCAATGAAAGCATATTAGAACTTACATACGAGGATGACAATACAATGCTGTCTAATGCAGCAGTAAGTTATAGATATGGTAATGCAACAACTAATCCGGGAAACATTAAACCCGCCGACTTTATCACCACAGATATCAGTGATAATAGCTTCAGTGTATACCATAATAAGTATGACACCCGCTATTATGAAAATATTCAAAATATCTCTGGTACATTATACGGCATTAACAAATTCACTACAGAAGAAGGCGAAGTAGACTTGTCGACGACATCGCCAAAGGAATACTATGGCTCACCCTACGCAGAGAAATACTGTCACGCAAACTGGATTCTCTATCGCTTATCTGACGTGATGCTGATGAAAGCTGAAGCGTTATCACAGATGGTTAATATCACCGACACGACAGGTGCATACAACAATTATAACGACAGTATTCTGAAAGCAGCATTCAATCTGGTTAACGCAGTCAACAAACGTTCTTTCGGTTCAACAGCATCTACAGATACATTAAAGTACTCAGACTTTAGGACGAAACAGTCTATGGAAGATCTAGTGCTCGATGAACGCCAACGCGAACTTATGTTCGAGGGTAAACGTTGGTATGACCTTGTTCGCCGTTCACGCCGTGACGGGAATACGTCTTATCTTATCCAAGCTGTCATACGTAAATTTACAGAAGGTAGTTCTGCAGCTCAGAGTAAATTAAAGAAGATAGACGGTATCTACTGGCCATACAATGAAAACGAATTGAAAGTTAATTCTTACTTAGTTCAGAATCCTGCTTTCGGTAGCGGAAATAACAGTTCTTATGAAATTTCTAAATAATAAATGCCATGACAAATATAATTAATAAAGGTGTTATAAAAATGAATGGCCTCAAACTAGCAATTCTGTGCATTATTGCACTTATGATGACAACAATAACGAGTTGCTCTGATGACCCAGATACCTCAAATTACTATACTTTCAAAGGTGAAATGATGAGCGAATTTCTGCAGAAGCACACTCAATTCAGTGAGTTCTCCGAGATTGTGACTCGCGCAGGACTGATGGACCAGCTTTCTGCTTACGGTGCATACACTTGCTTCGCTCCTACTAACACAGCCATCGACACTTACTTGAAGGCAAAAGGTAAAAGTGCTGTGAGTGACCTGACTGACGCCGACTGCGATACTCTGGCCCGCACACACCTCGTAGCAAACATGTATTCCACATCTGAAATGGAAGACGGTGTGCTGACAACAGCAAACATGAACAAACGTTACTTGGAAATAAGCCATGGACTGGATCACGATAGCAACGCTGTTGTGATTATAAACAAAAGTGCTGATGTTATCTTCTCATCGCAAGACGACTCTGTAGAAAATGGTATTATGCAACCCGTAGATGTTGTTCTTGAGAGTTCGAGTCGTATGCTACCTGACCTTCTAAAACAGAATACACGTATCAAACTATTCAACCTGGCATTGGAAGCTACAGGTCTGAAGGATTCTCTGTATAAATACAAGGACAATAACTACAACGCCGATCAGTATGAAAGATACAGTTACACTTCACACGTCAATAAAGAGACTGCTACTGCTCCTGACCAGCATCTCTACGGATTCACTGCCTTTGTTGAGACAGACTCCGTACTTGCCAACAAATACGGCATTACAACATTGCAACAACTCTATAACAAAGCTTGTGAACTATATGACCCGATTTATCCTGAAGATGCTACAGCGCCTTATCACAGTATGGACTCGCTGACCAACCGTAAGAATCCGTTAAACAGATTTATCGCTTACCATCTGCTCGACCGTACAGGTTACTGGAACTACCTCACTTGCCGTGCAAATCTTTCTATCGAGACAACTCTCGTTAATCCATGCGAATGGTACGAGACAATGAGTCCGCACGAAATTATTAAAGTAGAAAAACTTACAGTTAACAAATATATCGGCGTTGGCACGAAAGGTCAATTATACATAAATCGCCGTTATGATGCCAACTATCAGGTAGAAGGTAGCATGATAGAAAGAAGTATAGAAACTCAATATGAACAGCAGGCTGCCAATGGTATTTATTACTATATCGACGATATCATGGCTTTCGACAAGACAACACGCGACGAGGTGTGTAACTGTCGTATACGTTTCGATATTTCTACTTTGTTTCCAGAACTGATGACAAATTCCATAAGGGGTAACGGTGATTATACCCAACAGGATCCGGACTATGACGAGACCGCAAAATACGGACGTAACTATTATTTCCCTGACGGTTATCTTAAGAATGTCAAGGTAAACGGTTATTTCATTTACCGCCGCCCTCACAACTACTATGACTGTTATGAAGGTGATGAGATGAACATGTTCGGTGACTATGACATTACATTCCGTCTGCCATCCGTTCCTGTCGAAGGTGATTACCAGATTCGTATGGGATATGCTCAAGAAAGCACCCGTGGTATCGGTCAGGTATATTTTGACAACAAGCCGCAGGGTATACCACTCGACATGACAGTGTCTTCAAGTGACGCTTCAATTGGTGCCGATTACACCACAGCATGGGCATCAATGACAAGTGACGAAAAAGTGGCTGAACGTAAATCACTGAAAAACAAAGGTTACTACCGTGGCCCGGCCAGCGTATACCGATTGAGTGGAAGTACTCACTACCTGTTCGTCAATGAGGCTGGAACATTCCGTATAGTATTCTGTACTGTACACATCACTCCTGGTGAATACCACACATTACGTGTAAGAAACGTATCCACCAATGGTAGTACGGAGTTCATGCTCGACTATCTCGAGATGGTGCCAAAGAGTGTCTATGGTATTACTGATGAGGGCCAGACTGAGGATGATCTCTAAACAATGAGAGCACTAACAGAAAAAGTAACATAAAAGAGTTAACAATGAAAACAAAATATATGCATAAAATACAGATTGGGGCGGTAACCTTTATAACCGCCCTCACCTGCATAGCTTGCTCGGATACATGGGATGACCACTATAGCAACCAGACGTCGAACAACGGCTCTCTCTGGTCGGCAATCACATCAAATAGTGATTTGAGCAACTTCGCCAAAGTGGCTGAAGGATGTGGCTATGACCGTAAACTGAGCAGCGATCAGGTGTTTACCGTATTTGCTCCAATCAACAGTTCACTGACATCAACAGTGGCCGACAGTTTAATAGCAGAATACAAAACGGAAAAACAATCAGGTATAAAGGATGAGTACAACGAAGTAATAACACAGTTCTTTGAGAACCATGTCTCTCTCTATAATACTTCTGTATCCAGTCTGACAAACGATACCGTTGTCATGATGAATGGCAAATATGAGCTTCTGACCCAAAATACATTCGGAAGTTCCAAACTATTGAGCAAGAATGCTCTTTATAACAATGGTATTCTATATACCATAGATAAAATGGAAAGCTACTTTCCTAATGTATGGGAATATTTGAAGAAAAATTCCGACCTTGACAGTCTGAGCAACTTTCTTTATAGCTTCAACAAATATGAGTTTGATGCCAGTAAAAGTGTTGTCGGAGGTATCGTTGACGGAAAGACAGTTTACCTCGATTCTGTAACAGAATTCAGCAACAGAATCCTAGATAACTATGGATATGTCGACAGAGAAGATAGCAACTACGTGATGATTATGCCGACAAACACTTTGTGGAAGTCACTGTACGACGAGTACATACAATACTTCAACTACGATAACAAGACCACAAAACGAGACTCCATGGTTTATAATACGACGAAATTAGCTATTATTAATGATATTTTCTACAATCTGAATGATCAAGCTAAAGACTTCAATTTAGCTAATAAAACAGCCGACTCAATTGTTTCTACTGCGTATAGTAAATACAGGTATGAATATCATAAATTCCTCAATCCGTTTGATGAATCTACGGGTATTCTGAAAGGACTTAATAAATTCGTAGAATGCAGTAACGGTTGGGCTGCAGTCACTGATAAATGGAGAATTGATAAGAAACTTTCATTCTTTATGCCAATAAAGATTGAATGTGAGCGTTCGGCATATCAGGATACAGTGCTTAATGCAAACATTCCACTTCCTATCAGATCTATCGATGCAACAAACAGTTATTACGGTAAGATATCCAACAACGAATATGTAGAGGTTGCTCCTATGAACTCATCAGTTATTCCTTATATAACTTATAATATTCCTAACCTACTGTCAAACATCGGATATGATATCTACTGTGTATTCGTACCGGCCATCGTTTACAACTCGAAAGCTTTGGATGCCGACAGATATCCATGTAAGGTAAGATTCACACTTGGATATACAAAACAAAACGGTACAGCAGGTACGACTACATTCAAAAACGGTAGCTCGACAGACTTCATAACAACACCAGACGTTATTGATACTGTGTTGGTAGCAAGCAACACAACCGTGCCGACCTGCTCATATGGCCTCGACGAACCAACTGTTACATTGAAGGTACAGAGTACAGTAACATCAACTCAGACAGGCAAATACACTCGTACTATGCGACTTGACTGTATTATTCTAAAGCCTCATGAGGAGACAGCTTCAAGCGCTAAGAGTATAAGAATAACAAAGTAACCCTTTAGAACACAAGCGGAATGAAAAAATACAGATTATATTGTCTTTCTTTTCTACTGATGGGCACTCTGACAATGGCCGCACAGGAAGATGGAACCAAACAAGATAACGAGCCTACAGAACAGCCTGTAAAGAAAGCAAAAGTAGAAGCTCCGAAGAAGCATGTGGCTACACGGGTCGTAATTGGACGTGTAATAAATGCTGCAACGAAATCTCCGATGCCCGGTGCACTCGTACGCACACAGGAGATTGACGGATATAGTGCTCTTACCGAAGAAAATGGAACATACGAGATTAAAGTTCCTTACTTCGCCACATCTCTTGAAATCAGTGCACCTGACTACAACTTGACTAAGGTTGGCATTAACAAGAGCGGAAAACAAAAAGAGGCTCTGATGTACCCGACGACACTGCGTGCCGACTATTCAAAGGGCAATAATATCAATGCCGATAAATCGGCAGATGATTTTTCCTATAGTCCTGCAATAACTGTAGAAGATGAGATTCAAAAACAACTGGGTTCTGATGTTCGTACCATTACACGTAGTGGTACGCCAGGTATCGGCAGCGTAATGTTCATGAACGGTATCAACTCACTTAATGTCAATGCTCAACCGCTAATTGTAATCGACGGTGTCATTATCGATCAGCAGTACGGAAGACTTATGTTGCACGACGGCTTCTATAACGATATTCTTTCAAATATCAATCTCAACGATATAGAGAAAGTGACAGTTATGAAAAACGGAACAGCCATCTATGGAGCAAAAGGCGCCAATGGTGTTATACTTATCCAAACTCGAAGGAATAAGAGCATGGCTACGCGTATTAGTGCGACATTGTCTGCCGGTGTCGTATTGCAGCCGAAACTTGTTGATGTAATGAACGGCGATCAATACCGCAGCTATGCATCAGAAATGCTAAAATCTGTCAATACAGACATCTCGACATTCAAGTTCCTAAATGAAGATCCGAACTACTACTATTACGGAAAATACCATAACAACACCAAATGGAGTGATTATATATACCATGAGGCCCTCACACAAAATTATGGAATTAATGTAGAAGGTGGCGACGATATAGCAAATTACAATCTCTCACTTGGTTATACAGGATCACAGAGTACACTTAAGGACAACGATATGAACCGACTGAACATTCGCTTCAATACCGATATTCTGGTGACGGATAAGTTCTCCATGAGAATTGATGCATCATTCACCAACCAGACACGCGACCTACGTGACGACGGAGCATCTCTTAACTATACTGACGGGACTCCGACATCTACGAGTTACCTTGCTTATATTAAGAGTCCGATGCTGAGTCCATACACTTATAGTAACGGCGCAACCTCAACGACTCACCTTGACACCTCTGACGAGGATTATCTGACAGAGGCTTTGAGCAACTATTCGAATACCAACTACAAACTCTCCAACCCTATTTGTATCAACGATTATGGTGAGGGAGAGAATAAAAACAGATTCGAAAACTCAGTGGTAAATATTGCCGTTACGCCAAAATTCCAGATTAATAAAAACTTATTTGTTAGCGAACACTTCAGTTACAACTTGGTAAACACCAATGAAAAATATTATATACCGATCAACGGTGTACCAGATTATTACGTCCAGGCAATAGGGGCAACTGAACCTAACGAAACAAGTTCTCTTTATTCAAAACAGAACTCAACGACGAGCGATACAAAAATAGAATGGAACAAGCAATATGACGCTCATTACATCCATCTTACCGGTGGCTGCAGAGTCAACTATGAGAGCTATACTCTCAACACACAGTTGGGCTATAACACCGGTAACGATAAGACTCCAGATATCCGTTCATCACTTGATCATGCCACCACATCGGGTGAAAGTGACAAATGGAATTCTATCTCATGGTATGGTCAGGCAGAATACAATTATCTGCAGCGTTACTACCTTCAGGGAAATTTGGCTATGGAAAGTTCATCACGATTTGGGAAAGAGGGTGACGGTGGTCTGAAAATGTTTGGCGTTGTTTGGGGCGTTTTTCCAGGCATTCAAGGATCATGGGTTATGACAAACGAACATTGGTTCGCCGATATACCAGGAATCAATTACCTTAAACTTACTGCAGGATATGATGTAAGCGGTAATGATGATATCGATTATTACGCTTCACGAAGTTATTTTAAAGCAAAGGAATTGCTTACTAGTGTATCTGCCTTATCATTTTCAAATATAGGCAACACAGAGATCCAGTGGGAGACAACGAAACGCTTCAATGCAGGATTTGAGGGTAACTTCATTAATAACCGTCTAAATGTGAAGTTCAACTACTTCAAGAGTAAGACAGATAATCTGCTTACTTATCAGACCTTAGGATTCCTCTCCGGACTTGAGAAGAACTGGAGCAATGAAGGATCTCTGAAGAATGAAGGTTTCGACGTTACAGCTACAGCAAAACTTTTTGTCAGCAAAAATTGGCAGTGGGAGTTAGGCGGCAGCTTGGGACATTATGCAAATAAGATCACTTCTCTACCTGACAACGAAACATATTTTGACACCGAAATATACGGTGGAACAGTACGCACATCTTTAGGTAATCCCGCAGGATTATTCTATGGATATAAGACTTTGGGAGTGTTCTCAACATCAGAAGAGGCTAAAGCTGCAGGAGGGAAAAATGATCCCAACGGACTGTATATTTTAGGAGATAACGGTATCACAAGAACCTACTTCGGTGCAGGTGATATTCATTTCGCTGACCTAAATGGCGATGGAAAGATCGACGACAAAGACCGTACTGTTATTGGCAACCCAAATCCTGACATATACGGCAATATCTTTACAACATTAGCATATAAACGCTTTAAATTAGATATAGATTTCAATTACTGCTTAGGCAATGACGTATACAACTACCTGCGCTCACAACTCGAGTCTGGCAGTCGATTCATGAATCAGTCGACAGCCATGCTCAATCGTTGGCAGGTAGAGGGTCAGGTAACTGATATTCCTAAAATTACATTCGAGGATCCAATGGGCAACAGCCGCTTCAGTGACCGTTGGATAGAAGACGGCAGTTACCTAAAACTGAAGAGCGTTACTCTGAGCTATGACTTGCCTATCAACTCTACATTCCTTCAGGGACTCGGTTTCTGGATACAAGCTAACAATGTGTTCACACTTACTAAATATCTGGGCAGCGACCCGGAATTCTCATCGGGTTCGAGTGTACTCGGACAGGGTATAGATACAGGTATGCTTCCATCAAGCCGCAGCTTCGTAGTCGGTATAAAGATTAACCTATAAAGAATCACAAATATGAAAATAAAATCATTTATAATTCCCTGTCTGGTCCTTACCGCTACTGCGAGTATGACAGCGTCTTGTGAAGACATGCTGACACAGGATTCAGACAATGTGATATACGCAGAAAACGAGCATCTTATTGATGCCACTGATACTCTCTACTCAGTAACTGGTATCATCAACAAGCTACAGGCCATAGCCGATCGAACAGTATTATTAGGTGAGTTGCGCGGTGATTTGGTTGATGTGACTTCTGCCACATCTTCAGACCTCCGTGACGTAGCTCTTTTCAATGTGAAAGACAGTAATGAATACAACTCACCAAAAGATTACTATTCTGTTATTAACAACTGCAACTATTTTCTTGCAAAAGCTGATACGTCGCTGACAAACAACAGAAATGAGAAGATCTTTGAGAAAGAGTATGCTGCTGTTAAAGCATATCGCGCATGGACGTACCTGCAGTTAGTACTTAACTATGGAAAAGTCCCGTTTGTTACAGAACCTATCCTAAGTAAGGCTGATGCAGAAAAGACCTATCCTACCAAGGATATTAAAGGAATATGCGATTACTTCATTCAGGATATTGCTCCATACGTGGACGTTGACCTTCCTGGATACGGTTCAATTAGAAATGCTGACTCTCGTCTGTTCTACATGCCTGTATATGTCGTTCTAGGCGATTTAAACCTTTGGGCTGGCAATTATAAAGATGCCGCTTGGAATTACTATAAATACATAGACTTTCGCAACATGTATACTGGTATGAATCGATGTTACTGGCCACAGAATGAATCAAACTATAAATCTTTGTATGATAGTTACTCAAATCAGTTTAGCAGTGAATCGTATAGTAAAAATAGCGACCTTATCACTATGATTCCGATGGACTCTTGCGAAGCCGAAGGTAATTTTAGCAAGCTACGTGATTTGTATAATGCACAAGAGGCTAATAGCTATCAAGTTTCTATCGTACCTTCTACGGCATTAACCAAATTATCTGCATCACAAATGTATTGTAACTATTCAACAAAAGGAACAATATCTTATGCACCGACAGACTTGGAAGATTTCGAATCAGGTGACTTGAGATTCTTCTCTATCTATAATAGCTATACAAGAAAGATAAACAACAAGATAACCATATTACAAGATATAGGAAAGTTTACGACACGTAACGTACACATCTATCGCAGGACTGGTGTTTATCTTAGAATGGCCGAGGCGCTCAATCGTGCAGGATATCCTCGCTTCGCTTATGAAATTTTGAGCACAGGACTTAATAATGCTTCTATCCTGAAAGATGTGATACCTTATTATCCATCAGATAGTACATGGATTCGGAGTTTCGACTTTCCTAATACTGAATATATAACAAGTACAGCAGAAAACAATCAGAATACTCAAGGTGTTCACTCGCGCGGAAGTGGTTATTCTCAATATAATGAATATTATAAGTTCCCTACCGATTCTACAACCAAAGACTCTCTTGCTCAACAGGCATACCAGATTGAGAAGGTTGAGAATATGATTATGGACGAAAATGCACTTGAAACCAGCTTCGAAGGATATCGTTTTTATGATCTTATGCGCGTAGCATTACGACGTAACGACCCCACTTATCTCTCCGAACGTATATATAATCGTAAGGGTGCAGAGAACTATAACACAACGAAAGGTACAATAATTAAAGATCTCAACGATACAAAGAACTGGTATCTAAATTGGAAAGGTCAGATAGGATATTAATATCATCTATAGACTTACATTCCCAACAGGGATTTGTAAGTCTATAAAGATAAGAACATAAAACCTATAAAATGCGAGAGCCGCTGCTAAAATATTAGCAGCGGCTCTTCTTCTACGTTAGTATGTTATGAAAAACTTGAGAGAATTGAAACTTCACAGTTTCGTTTTTTTGTTTTATTAAACACTGATTTTATAGAGAAAGCATAGAAATATATCTATTATAATTTAGCGGTATGACCGCCCCACATTCTTGTTAAATTACTAATGAACTCCTCATCTATCGTCCCCGTAAGGTTGATTAGAATAAACTGTCCGGCCTTTGTATCTTTATGAAGCATTACCAGTTCGACGATCTCATTACCCTTTGTTCTAATATAGAAGCACCCGCAGGCGTGTGTGTTTTGATAAGTCTTGTCGCGCTGAAAGCGGTATCTATTCTTTTCCAGCATCTGCTCCGCATATTGATAGTAATCCTCTCCACGACGACTCACTGTTATAATTTGTGCGCTCTTTAATTTGGATATGATCCTGTTAATTTCTTCATTCTGTTCAGCGCTGTGAGTTTTTAGCATCTGCCCCATCATGTGAGGACTTACCGTTATACAATGTATCGCTGTGTCTTCCCTGCATTGTTGCATGAACCGAGAGGCGAAATCCTGTTTCCCTTGTCCGTAAGATAACACAGAAGCTAGGAATATAGCAAGAAAGCAAAGAACACGTCTCATTCCTTAATACTTGAATCTTTAGCAGACGATGGTAACTGTTTTACAGAGTCTGCCTGTAGCTGAGCCTGATTAATTCCTTTCGACACCATCTGTAAAGCGTTCTCAACCTTATCATAGGCTACTGACGGGTCGGAATAAGTATCTTTGTAATTGGCATAATCAATATCGCTATCAGCATTATCGTTCGTGAAGGAACGTTGGGCAGCATTACCTAATGTCAATATTATTGCGACGACTGCAGCTGCCTTAAAGAGAGGCATCAGCCGGTGAGTCATTGTTATTTTACGCGCCTTTACAGAATTCTGTTCGTCAATCATCGTCAGAATCTTGGCGTCAAAGTCATTCCCCAATGCTTCACATTCCTTCTCCGCTAATTCATATCTGAACAAGTCCTTGTAAGGAGCAAGATGCGCAGGAACATTCTTCTGACTGAAGAAGGCTTTTAGTATTTCCTCCTCCTCTAAAGACGTTTCACACTGCCAGTAGCGTTCTAACAATTGATCTATATACTTATAATCCATAATTTTCAAATTCTGAATATTTCTGTTTAATCCTTTGGCGAGCGCGGAAGATGTTTATTTTTACTTGGTCTTCGCTCATGCCTAAAATAGTTGCTATTTCCTTATAACTCTTACCTTCGATGTCACGTAGCTGCATTACGCTTCGTTGCCTCTCTGGTAGTTCATTAATAAGCCTCTTAACCAACGCTACTCTGTCGTTATGTGTAAGTTGCTCATAGGGATTAGGAGATATATCTTCTGAATCATGACTATCATCATCAAAAGTGAGATTTACATTCTCCATCTTTTTTGTATGATCCAAAGAAAGATTACGGCATATCGTAAGACTGAAAGCTTCGATCGACTCAATGTCTCCCCATTCTTCTTTCTTTTTCCATATCCTTATCATCGTTTCCTGCACAATATCTTCAGCCTCCGCGTTATTGAGAGTAATACGGAGAGCGAGCCGATAAAGTTCATTCTTCAGCGGCAGAACATCGTTCCGGAAACTGATATTTTTCATCCTCTCTCTAATTATAAGACGATTGGAAATAAAGAAAGTTACAGGAAAAAATTATTTTTTTATTTTGACGTATGAATACTATAAAGATGATTGAGCTAATTACCTGATATATAGCTGATAAAAATATCCTTATAATGCTGGGATTATTATTTGATTACCGTTCCGTGATTACCGTCAATGGCAGTAGCAAGGGTTATTATGACCTGTTTTACCCCTTCATGGATGGCACCGAAAGCATTGTCAAGTTTCGGTATCATACCACCACTTATAGTTCCATCAGCTTTATAGTGAGCATAGTCATCAGCCGTTATCACAGGTATCATACTGCTATCATCATCTGGATCGCGCATAACACCAGATTTTTCGAAACTATATATGAGAGTAACCTCATAAAATTCAGCAAGAGCCTTGGCAACTTCAGCAGCGATAGTATCTGCATTAGTATTAAGTATCAGTCCTTTTCCATCATGTGTTAAAGGAGCCATTACCGGTACAATATCATGCTCTATGAGATTGCTCAACTGCTTCCCGTTCACCTCATCTATATCACCGGCATAACCATAATCAATATCCTTCACAATACGTTTATGCGACAGAATAGCATTCATGTCAGCACCGGTAAGTCCCAATGCATTCACGCCATTAGCCTGAAGATGGGCCACTACATTCTTGTTAACCAGACCGCCATAAACCATCGTTACTACCATGAGCATATTCTCATCGGTGATTCTACGGCCATTTATCATCTTGCTCTCGATACCAAGTTTTGCAGCAATTTCTGTGGCACGTCGACCTCCGCCATGCACTAATATTTTACGTCCATCAATAGTACTGAAATCCTTTAGTAGCTGGTCAAGCTGGTCATCATTTTCCACGACAGCTCCTCCCACCTTAACTATAGTAAGTTTCTCTTTCATCATTAATAATAGAATTTACTCTAGATATGTATAACCATAAAGGCCCGAACGGTAATTAGACAGAAATTCCTTACCCTCTTCGAGAGTTATCTTATCTTGCTTTACACTTTTTGCCACCCATGTCTCCAAAGTACGCACCAACTTTTTCGGATCATACTGTACATAATCTAGAACCTCAGCTACAGTCTCGCCATCAAAAATCTGATCGATATGATAATTATTGTCGTCTGAAACAGATATATGCACAGCGTTAGTGTCACCAAAGAGATTATGAAGATCGCCCAATATTTCCTGATAAGCACCAACAAGGAACACACCAAGGAAATAAGGTTCACTCTTTCTGAGTGCATGTACGGGCAATATATGTGATATGCCACTATTGACAACATAATTTGTTATCTTTCCATCACTGTCACATGTTATATCCTGAAGTGTGGCGCTGCGTGTTGGGCGTTCAGTGAGGCGTTGTATGGGCATTATAGGAAATAGCTGGTCAACAGCCCATGAATCAGGAAGCGACTGGAATAAAGAAAAATTACAAAAATACTTATCTGCAAGCAACTTATCTAAGCTTTTCAGTTCCTCTGGGACATGCTTCTGCTGTTTTGCCAGAGAGTTAATCTCACGGCAAACGCTCCAGTACATACTCTCAATCTCTGCACGAGTCTTAAGATCTACTATTCCATGACTGAATAGTTCCAGAGCTTCCTCACGTATCTGCTCGGCATCGTGAAAATCTTCCATCATGGTTTTCGGATTGAGATGATCCCATATCTCATATAAATCCTTCACCAGTTTATGACTGTCGTCTGTTGGTATCCACGCCTCATTCATCTCTGGCAGAGACGCTGTTTCGAGCACATCAATTATTAGTACAGAGTGATGAGCAGCAAGTGAGCGTCCGCTCTCTGTAATAATATTCGGATGAGGTATATTATTTCTCTCAGAAACATCCACAAAAGTATATATACAGTCGTTCACATACTCCTGAATAGAGTAATTTACCGAACTTTCACTATTGGAAGAACGAGTACCGTCGTAGTCGACACCGAGACCACCACCACAATCCACATATTCCACATTGTACCCCATCTGATGCAACTGCACATAAAATTGAGAAGCCTCACGCAGGGCAGTCTGAATACGACGTATTTTTGTTATTTGACTACCTATGTGGAAGTGTATCAGTTTGAGACAATCTTTCATACCTTTCTTATCGAGAGTATCAAGAGCCTCGAGTAGTTCACTGCTGGTCAGTCCGAACTTACTTGCATCACCGCCGCTCTCCTCCCACTTACCACTACCTGAAGAAGCCAATTTGACGCGTACACCGAGATTAGGTTTTACACCAAGTTTTTTCGCGGCTTTTGCTATGATATCGAGTTCATTGAGCTTTTCAATGACGATAAAAATGCGTTTACCCATTTTTTGAGCAAGTAAAGCGAGCTCAATATAACTCTGATCTTTGTATCCGTTGCATATAATAAGCGAATCACTCTGACACTGCACTGCAATAACAGCGTGAAGTTCAGGCTTGGAACCGGCCTCAAGACCAAGATTGAATTTACGTCCATGGCTGATAATCTCCTCAACCACAGGCTGCATTTGATTTACTTTAATCGGATAAATAATGAAATTTTCACCTTTAAAATTATATTCTTTCGAAGCCCTTTCAAAACAGCTGCTCGTCTTCTCTATTCTGTTATCCAGTATATCTGGAAAACGTAGCAGAACAGGCGGTGTGACATCTCTCAAAGCCAGTTCATCCATGACATGACGCAAATCTATCTGCGCATTGTTCTTACATGGAGAAACATAGACGTCACCTTCGTCGTTAATACCAAAGTAGGACGTACCCCATCCATTGATGTTGTAGAGTTCCTTTGAATCTTCAATACTCCATTTTTTCATTATTTCCTTTTGATTGTTTGATTAGATATTTAATAATTCCCTTATTTTATCTACGGATATTTTGATTTTTTCATAATTATCCATCAGATCGACGTTGAGTGTATACCTTGCTTTCGAATAAAAAGGCTCACGTTTCACGAGCTGTTCTTTGATATATGCCATCATCTCTTCTGGTGACTTACCTTTCAGTAGAGGTCGTTCGGTTTTGCCAATTATAAGATGACCATAAAGTACTTCAGGCGATGCTTTAAGATAAATAGTCCTTCCCTGTTCGTTCAGATAGTCCATATTATTAAAAAAGCATGGAGTACCGCCACCACAACTCAGAATCACATCTTCGAATTCAGCAACCTCATGCAGCATATTGTGTTCCACTGTTCTGAAACCATCCTCTCCACGTTCGACGAATATCTGCGGTACTGTCTTATGCATACGGCCTTCAATATACCAGTCAAGGTCATAAAAAGGGATTCCAAGCTCCTTCGATAAAGCTTTTCCTACAGTGGTTTTGCCCGAGCCCATATAACCGACTATAATTATGCGTACCATCTATCTGAGATTACTGTCCTTTCTTATTTCTTTTTTGTTGTATTGACCACCTTCATACACTCCTCCAGAGTGAGTTCGGCAGCCCTTTCGTGTAGAGCCTTCGGTAAACGGAAATTATTGCCATCATAGGCGATGTAAGGACCGTATCGGCCGTTGAGCACCGAGAGTTTTGGTTCTTCGGCAAACTGTTTCAAATTACGATTATTTTCTTGTTGGCGTTTTTTCTCAATGAGAGATATCGCAGTCTCAAGAGTAACCGTCATCGGATCTTCTTCTTTAGGAAGCGACACATATTTCTTGTTATGTAGCACGTAAGGACCGAAACGGCCTGCACCGATAACCACCTTACTATTTTCATACTCACCGACTTCACGAGGAAGTTTAAATAGTTCAAGCGCCTCATCGAGAGTTATACTCTCCATGCTCTTGCCTGAAGGCAACTGAGAAAAACGCGGTTTCTCCTCATCCTCTGCAGAACCGATCTGAATCACAGGACCGAAACGACCTATTTTTACATACACAGGCTTCCCGCTCTTCGGATCTGTTCCAAGTTCACGTTCGCCCACTTTATGTTCTGCTTTTATATTCATGGTAGATTCCACAGTAGGCTCAAATTCTTTATAGAATTTCTTCAGCATGGATGTCCATTCTGCCTTACCTTCTGCAATCTCATCAAATTTCTTTTCCACATTAGCCGTGAAATTGTAATCCATGATACTTGGGAAATATTCCATCAGGAAATCGTTGACCACGATACCCACATCCGATGGAATCAATTTACCCTTCTCACTACCGGCCACTTCTGTTTTTTGCTTACTTGTTACTTTAATACCTTTCAGTGTATCCACGGCATACAATCTTTCTTCGCCCTTCCTGTCACCTTTTGTCACATATTCACGCTGTTGTATTGTGCTAATGGTAGGGGCATAAGTTGAAGGGCGTCCAATACCGAGTTCCTCCATTTTATGTACAAGGCTCGCTTCTGTATAACGCGTCGGGCCGGTGCTAAATCTCTCAGTAGATGTTATCTCACGTCTCTGCAACTGCTGTCCATTCTTCAGAGGAGGTAATATATGTGAAGTATCATCATTACTGTCATCATCGTCGGTAGATTCGTGATACACCTTCATGAAACCGTCGAATTTCACTACCTCTCCAGTAGCCACGAATACCTCTTCAACTGTGCTAACACTGATATTCACTGTAGTCTTCTCCAGCTCTGCATCAGCCATCTGGCATGCAGCAGTACGTTTCCATATCAAATCATACAGACGTTTTTCCTGTTGAGTACCTTCGACATTTGTAGCGTTCATATTCGTTGGGCGGATAGCCTCATGAGCCTCTTGCGCACCTTTGGAGTGAGTGTGATATTGACGCGGCTTGCTGTATTCCTCTCCATAGAGATTCGTTATTTCCTCCTTACTAGCGTCGATACAGAGTGACGACAAATTGACAGAGTCAGTACGCATGTAGGTTATAAGTCCGTTTTCATATAGATGCTGGGCTACCATCATCGTCTGCGATACTGTAAAACCGAGTTTACGCGCAGCCTCCTGTTGCAGAGTACTAGTCGTAAATGGAGGTGCAGGAGTACGTTTAAGTGGTTTCTTATTTACTGCATCGATGACGAAAGTAGCCTCCTTGCATTTTTCAAGGAAGGCAACAGCGGCATCATGATTTTTAAATTTGGTTCCGAGTTCAGCCTTCAGTTCTGTGGCCGACCCGTCTGCGCTGATTATTGCAAATATACCATTAACACGATAGAATGGTTCTGAAACGAATTTCTGAATTTCGCGTTCGCGTTCTACTATCAGACGTACAGCCACACTCTGAACACGACCTGCCGACAAGGCCGGCTTCACCTTTCTCCATAACACCGGTGAGAGTTTAAATCCCACAAGGCGATCGAGAACACGACGAGCCTGCTGGGCATTAACAAGATTCATATCAAGATGGCGCGGAGTCTTTATGGCCTCAATAATAGCACCCTTCGTGATTTCGTGGAATACAATACGGCTAGTCTTTGCTTCGTCCAGTCCGAGAACCTCACACAGATGCCATGATATTGCCTCTCCCTCACGGTCCTCATCGGATGCGAGCCATATCTTTTCAGCGTTCTTTGCCTGACTCTTGAGTTCACTTACAAGTTTAGTTTTTTCAGAAGGAACTTCATAATCAGGCTCCAGGGTATTTGTGTCAATACTTAATTCCTTCTTTTTTAAGTCGCGGATATGTCCGTAACTGGACATAACCTTATAATCGTCACCTAAAAACTTCTCTATTGTCTTAGCCTTTGCAGGCGATTCGACAATTACCAGATTTTTTTGCATAATCTACACTTCTTTATTTCAGAGCGCAAAAGTAAGCAAAACTTTTCCTTACACCTTATATATAAGACAATATTTCTATTTTTTTAATGTTTTTCTTGATGTAGTTTATTTCGGTCTTTATAATATTCCATAAACTTAGATAGTCCTTGACGTATCGAATGCAGACCAAATTGCTCTATATCTATGTCGTCGACAGCGATCCATAAACATTCGGCAGCATCATCCATAGCCTTTATCACATTGACATCCTTAACTTTACATTCATAGAACATATCAAGAGTATTTATATTAATTCCGGAATAGAGATAGACATTAGGAATACTGAAGAGATATTTAGACTCCACCACCTCTAGTCCGGTCTCCTCTTTCACTTCACGAATAACACCTTCCTCTACACTTTCACCAATATCACAAAATCCTCCAGCGAGGTCAAGCATTCCTTTAGCAGGCTCTTCAGCCCGACATGTCACTAGCAGTTCACATTTATCATTTAGGATGAATGCCACCGTAGCCGAACTTGGATTCATATAATATACGAATCCGCAGTTATCGCATTTTTTACTCTTTTCATCATTTACATCAAAATGCGAACTCCCACATAATGGACAGTATCTAAATTTTTCTAACGGATGTATCATTTAAAGCCCTTAATATTAATATCTAGTCTCTTAAAGATTTACCAATTATCTGTTCTGAACGGGAATAGAGGCAGCCCGCCCATATTTCCGAGATTACCTAGCTTAAAGTTACGAAAGCAGTAACGCACAGCCACAGGGTTTTTCACCTCAGGTGATGTGATCATAATTCCTTTTGTCCAATAATATGTAGCTGTTACAGGGTGGAACACTTTATCCTCCCCAGCCACTTCAAATCCTTGTATATCCTCATATCGTGTGATACCGCCTGCATCATCCTGAAGATGCACGTACACTGTATCATTACTGATTCGCATATTCTTAAACGATGGTCCTTTTGCAATAATATTATCCATTCCGTAAGTATAGTGCAGGGCATAGAATCCCAGCCGTTCACCCACCTTTTGCTTCTGTGTGGGATGAATCTGTTGAGTCTCGTATGGATACACAGCATCATTTATACCAATAATCCCGCTATTAGGGATAAGGCTTACCGCCTTATACTGCTGTTCGCGCAGGTAAGCAGCACCCGTGCCATTCACATCGTCATAGAAGTATGGCGCAATCTGTACCTCATAGAATGAAATATCTCCAAGACCAAAATCGTCACGCATCTGCTTTACGAGAAGAGCGAGACGCTCTGCATATTTATCGGTATGATAACCCACATTAGAACAACCTTGATACCAGATAATACCTTTTACGGTATAATTGACAATCGGATGAAAGGTTCCGTTACCCCATACCAACGGACGAAAGAAATCATACTGTAGCCGGTTGAAATGTTTTTCATTGAGATCCTCATCGGTATATTTTTTCAGATTTGCCTCGTTAAGCCAACTCTCCACGCGCGTACCGCCTTTATTTGCTTCGATGATTCCAACAGGAATATTTAAAGTCTTACTAACAAGACGTGCAAAGAAGAAAGCCGTGGCACTTGCATCGCCGACAGTTTTCTGACTGCACACTTTCCACTGACACGCACACGTATCCACCGGACTCATGCTCATCACGCTTGGCACCTTACAATAATGTACCCCGCTGTAATCATTTCCGCTGGCGACAATCTGATTATAACCTTCCACAGGACAGTTGGAGAATCCCTTGACCGGCATCTCCATATTACTCTGACCGGCACCAACCCATACCTCACCCGACACCACACCGTTAACCGTTGCCGATTCTCCGTCATCAAAGGTTATTGAGTAAGGAGTAAAACCGGCAGCCGGAGTTTTAACCTTAACGAGCCATTTACCATTCTTATCTGCTGTGCAACTATAGGTGTCGCCCGACCATGACACCGTCACTTTTATATTTTTCCCTGGCGCATCTGTTCCCCACAGACGTGCATCGGTGTTTTGCTGAATTACCATATTATCACTGACAAGATGTGATAATTTTACTTTAGCCTGAGTGGGGCTTGCTGCAAACGCAAGTGCCATCAACATGAAAAGATGTGCTTTCATTTTGAATTAATTATTTAAAACGGTGTGCAATATTACAAAAAAAATTGCACATATCCATTACCGAAGGGCTTTTTTATCTTCCGAACTATTTTTATTTACTTCATTATAAGCAATTTGCGTCTTTTATATATAACCAAAAAGTCAGGATTTGAGTTTTTTCACTATTCAAGTTTGCCGATTACACATAAAATAATTAAATTTGCGGTCATTATGAAAATAGTGAAATCGATTATAACCCTCAGCTTGCTCGCCATTTGTATGGCTACATCAGCTCAGCAGACTATTGAGATGAACCTTTGGCGCAACGGTGCACCAAACAGTAACGGCGACAGCACCGACAGTGCAAAGATCCGTGTATTCCTTCCTGACGCAAAGCAAGCCACCGGCCGTGCCGTCATCATCTGCCCCGGAGGAGGTTATACCCATTTGGCTATGGACCATGAGGGATATGACTGGGCTCCATTCTTTAACAAGATGGGTATTGTTACCATCGTTCTAAAATATCGCATGCCAAGGGGAAACTGTCAGGTTCCGGAAAGTGATGCAGAAGAGGCAATCCGTCAAGTTCGCAACAATGCCGTCAGCTGGCACATAGATCTTAACCAGGTGGGTATTATGGGATTCTCTGCCGGAGGTCATCTGGCTTCCACTGTAGCAACACATGCAACCAAAGAGGTTCTCCCCAACTTTCAGATACTCTTTTACCCGGTAATTACGATGAATCCGAGCTTTTCGCATAAAGGTTCACATGACAACCTGCTCGGAAAGGATCCAAAAAAGAGTTTAGAAGAACTCTATTCCAGCGATCGACAAATAACCCGCACCACTCCACGAGCCTTTATTGCACTTAGCGATGATGACAACGGAGTTTCACCGGCCAACGGGGTAAACTATTATATGGAGCTGTTCCGACATGGCATCTCCGCCACGCTCCATGTTTATCCCAGTGGTGGTCATGGATGGGGGATGCGTGAGAGCTTCTTATACCACAACGAGATGGAATACGAACTGGCAGCCTGGCTCAGAAGTTTTTAGAGACAGACATATAAAACATTTTACAACATTTCGTCGAACCACCTCTGTCTCATTAAGTTGGCCGAATTCTTTTCGCTCAGAATCCTGATAAATTCTTTAGCAGCTTTCTTCACATACACTCCTTTCACCAAGTGGAAGCATCCCTCCATGTCGTTATTCTCAACATCTATAGGAATTGCCGTCAAACCCTGATAGTCGGTAAGTGATGCTTTAGAAAGTACCGTAGCCAACTGACTACGGTTTACCAGGTTAAGCAATATGCTAACCTCGTTAATCTCAAGTCTTACATCAAATTTATAATCTTTATTACTGATAATATGATCGAACGTGTTACGAGCTTGTAATCCGTTCGAAGGTAATGCAAGCTTATATGGCTCCAGTTCGGCAAGTGCTATCGTTTTTTTCGATTGCAACGGATGATTTTCTGAAACAATGACACATAATTTATTTTCGAAAAGTACATGTGATTCTATATTTTCGAAAGTCACATAAGGCTTATATGACAAGACGAAGTCAACCTCTTGATGCTGAAGCAGCACCATTAGTTCTTCCATTGACTTACAGACAATATTAAGTTTAATATTAGGAAACTGTTGCATATACAGCAGCACCGACTCCCTAAGTATGGGACTGAAAGTATAAGTACAACCGATGTTTAGCGTTCCTATCTGCAAGTTCTGCACGTCTGTAATCCGACTGACACATAAGTTTGCCTGCTGAATGGTACGTTTCGCATCTTCCAAGAAGTAATTTCCGGCATCCGTCAGCATCACATTATGGCTATTGCGCATCAGTAACTTACATTTAAGCTCATCCTCCAGCTGTTTTATCTGCTGCGATAGTGTGCTCTGCGATATAAACAAAGCCTTCGCTGCCTCTGAATAGTTGAGCAGTTCGCCCACCTTTACAAAGTATCTCAGTTGTCTTAACTCCATCTTCTCTATACTTTTGTGACCTTGAATGATAACGTCTTAAAGATGAATATAGGCACAGTGACACCTATAACCATTATTGTTATAACGCTAAGAGTGGTCAATCCATTGTATGCGAGGAGATAAAAATAATGCATAAAGTGACCTTCATCCTTATTTAGTAAACAAAACATGAGTGACTGTATCGTGCGGTAAGCATACATCCCCGGAATCATAGGCAGTAAGGATGGAAATGAGAACGTCTCTGCCGGACAGTGGATATATTTTGCCATCGGTATCGAAAGCAGGCCAATACTCAGTGAGGCAAACAGACATGCCATCACGATATTCATTCCCACGAAGTTGCTCATCAGGATGAACCTGATGCTATGACCGACAGCAGCCAGCAGTGCACATACAGGATATGCCTTCATCGGCGGTTGACTGATACAGGAGAATCCTATGGCAGCTATAGCTGCAAAGAAACCGTCTTGTAGTATTTCTATAATCATGATTACTATACATTTATATTCATTACCATCAGTCCCAGGCAGAGTCCGATAGAAAGACATATTGTGAGAACCGAAGCCTGGATGAGTCGGCTTAGAAAACAGATGTTATGACCATAGATAAGGTCACTTATCGAATTTATAAAAGGAATACCCGGCACAAGATACAGTACGCTTGTACCTACAGCCAGTTCGGGAGTATTGCCCAGATGATATACGTAACAAGAGCATCCCACCACCGTAGCACAGAATGCCGAAATGATAAATACCACTCGTGTATCCCAGTGGTGCTGCAACAGTTTTATCTTCACACAGTAGCCTATCCATGTGGCTATCAGCACGACAAACATTGCCCAGGCATCGCCTCCGAAAAGTCGGCAGAACGAAGCGTTCGCAAATCCCACAAGGAGCATGACCAGCCAAGGATTATTCTCAGCCTTTGATGTTATTTTTTCATATCTCTTACGGGCCTCGTCGAATCCCATCGCGCCCTCATATATTTGCCAACTGAGCTGACTCAGTTCCGTATTACGGTAAAAACTTATGGCGTGATAACGTATTTTCGCCACCGAACTATAAGCATGTTCCGTCTCCTTATCTGTGGTAGTGATGATAATATGATTTGGCAATATCGTTATCTCCACACTCACTCCGAACGAGTCAGCTATCCTCTCCACATTTTTTTCAATACGTACAGCCGTTGCTCCCGACGCCAGAAGTTCTGTGGCATAATCGGAGATAAACTTATTTATACGTTTAATTTCGTTGTGATCCATTGTCTTTATTCTTCGTCGTAAGCGTAAATATCAGGAGTGTCGAAATGATTCCAACCTATAACATGATAGTGATGGTTGATTTTTTTTAAGAAGTTCGCGACTTGATGTCCGAAACTTCCGACAACAACTACCGCAACTACGGCCCATATTATCAGAGCATTAAATGCATCATTACCATAAAGACTAATAAATAATTCTTTCATTTTATCCTGCTGTTTGAATTTTACGGTGCAAAGGTATTTCAAGTTCTCCCATTATGCAAGTGTTTGCTATCGTTTGTTTCGATAGCAACTATAGGCAATTTTATTGTTTTATACAAGAAAAATGCAGGTGTTATAAATTCATCTGACAATATACTCATTTATAACAACAAGAAAAACACAATGTAAATTCAACACAACCCTTCAGCCGGGTGCGTTATCCGTCAGTAAGTTGCACGATCCGGAAAGGTTAAGCTGAATTATATTTGCCAGATGTGATTACATACTTTGTCGTCAAAATAGAGATTTGAGACACAATCTAATTTTTATGAAACACGATTTCATTATTATATATAAAATAATTCGTATCTTTGCGCCATAAAAGAAGTTCAAAAACTAATAATAAATTCATGAAAACAAAAAAATTAATATCCAGTATTATAATAATACTGATGTTAACCTGCGTAATTAAAACATCGGCACAAACGGTATGGCTCGATGAAATGAATCTCAGTAATGCAACTCAAGGTTACGGAATGCCAATGAAAAACAAATCCATTGATGGCAAAACCTTGACAATAGCGGAAAAAACCTTTTCACGAGGCTTCGGCACTCATGCGGAAAGTACGCTCACGATATTGCTGAATGGAAAGGCCAAAACATTTACATCAAACGTAGGTATCGACGATGAGGTTAATGGACGTAACCCCGAAGTGGAGTTTGTTGTCAATGGCGACGGGAAAACGCTATGGAAAAGCGGACTCATGCATCAAGGAGATACAGCAAGACTTTGTAAGGTATCTATCGCAAATATTAAAAAGCTTGAGTTGTTGGTAACAGAAGGAACCAATGGCAACTATTATGACCACGCCGATTGGGCAGATGCCAAATTCGAAACACTCGGTGTAACGTCATTAGAGACTTATAGCCCTATATCAAATGTACCATACATTCTGACACCCGTAGCTCCGCCCACGCCAAGAATAAACGGAGCACGTGTTTTTGGTGTACGTCCGGGTTCTCCTTTCTTATACACAATAGCAGCTACGGGCGATCGCCCCATGTCTTTTTCTGCAAAAAAATTACCTAATGGATTAAAACTTGATCCTCATACAGGTGTCATAACTGGGAAATTAGACAAAGAAGGTACTTATGTCGTTACATTATGTGCGAAAAATAATAAAGGAAACGTTGAAAAGAACCTACGCGTTATCTGTGGCAACCAGATCTCTCTGACCCCACCCATGGGATGGAACAGCTGGAACTGTTTTGCCGGTGAGGTGTCAGCCGATAAGGTTAAACGCGCTGCTGACGCTATGATAAAAAGCGGCCTCATAAATCATGGATGGACCTACATTAACATTGACGATTACTGGCAAAACCATCGCGACTCGAAAGACCAGAATCTACGAGGAGACTTCAGAGATAAGGATGGGAACATTGTGGCAAACGCAAGATTTGTGGATATGAAAGCCCTCTCGGATTATGTTCACAAGCTAGGATTGAAGATCGGTCTTTATTCAAGTCCCGGACCATGGACATGTGGTGGATGTGCCGGAAGTTATGGCCATGAGAAACAGGACGCGGAATCTTATGCAAAATGGGGATTCGATTATCTCAAATATGACTGGTGCAGCTATGGTGATGTTGTTGACAGTCTTTCCAATAAAGACCCTAACAATGTTTCTTCTTTCTCAACCAAAGGTGGAAATGAACTCAAAACAGCAATGAAGCCTTACAAACTCATGGGTGAGTACCTACGCCAACAACCACGTGACATCGTATACAGTTTATGCCAATACGGCATGTCGGATGTGTGGAAATGGGGCGGCTCATTAAATGGTAACTGCTGGCGCACAACCAACGACATTACAGACACTTGGTCAAGCGTTGAGAATATCGCCCTAGCTCAGGATAAAGCGGCTCCGTATGCGAAACCGGGGAACTGGAATGACCCGGATATGTTGGTAATAGGTACTGTTGGCTGGGGAAATCCTCATCAAAGCAAACTGAAACCGGATGAGCAATATCTTCATGTCAGCTTGTGGAGTTTGTTTGCTTCACCTCTGTTAATCGGTTGCGATATGGAGAAACTGGATGCCTTCACCTTAAACCTGCTCACGAACGACGAAGTGATTGCCATCAATCAAGATCCACTTGGAAAACAGGCAGCATACGTTCAGACTATTGGTAAGATGCGCATATACGTCAAGAAACTTGAGGATGGAAGCCGCGCTGTAGGTTTCTGTAATTTCGGTATCGATGAAGTAAATCTCTCATACAAGGATTTCAATAAATTAGGTATTTCAGGTGTACAAAATGTAAGAGATGCGTGGAGACAAAAGAATATATCTAAGATTAACACGGCAACCGGTTCTCTATCAATCAAGGTTCCGGCTCACGGAGTGCTCCTCTATAAGTTCACAAAAGCAAAATAAGCAAGATAAGAACAGAAAAAAGAATCAGTCGTTCACAAAATTGTGAACGACTGATTCTTTTTTTGTGCCAATCCATTCCCTACGGATCAGCTTTCTTGAAATATGCTTATTTCGTTACTTCACAATCTTTATTGTGCGTGATGTGCCGTCTGTCATCTGTTCATGACACAGATAAATGCCGTTTACTGTAGGGGCATTATTACCAAGTGTATTGCCGCTGATATCATAATAGGTAACACGGGCTACGCCTGCTTTACTATTCGATGTCAGGTCGTTTATCGATGTGACAAGACTATCGCGCAACTGTGATACACTTACCGGCGTTATACCGATACGTGTCGGTATAACCTTATTAATATTACCCTTGGTATCAAAGGTGAGTTTGTCACAACATACCTCGCGGTGATAACCGGGACCGTTGTTGAGATAAGCCTTGTTGATGCGGTGATAGATAATATACCAGTCGTCAGTGCCCGGGACATTCACGATTGAGTTATGACCGGTACCGTAGATGCCGAGTGAGGCATTCTGAATGATAACGATAGGTTGAGAGGCCACGGTTATAGGGCCTGTAGGCGAAGTACTGGTGCCATAAGCCACATGATAGTTGCTACTGCCCGTATCATCAACACTCCAGAGAAAATAATAGATGCCGTTGCGATAGAACACGTAAGTGCCTTCACGAAAAGCATAATCAGAAGTGGTGCCACCATTTGGAGTAATCGTGTATTCGCTGCCTTTAACACTAGTCATATTGTCAGAGAGAAGACGATAGCAAATCTTGCCATTACCATAATATAAATATGACTGGCCAGATACGGGATCGGTGAAGACATCGGAATCGATCATCTGACCCGCATTTGACGATGTAAACAAGGGTTCGTCTTGAGCAATAAACGGTCCCGTAGGACTTGACGATGTAGCTACGCCCAGTGTTTTCATTCCCAGCGAGGTGTTATTTCCGCTAAAATAGAAGAAGTACTTCCATCCGCCATCCATCCATTTCTCTTCGATACATGGAGCCCACGCATTACCGTCACTCCACGAAACATCATTGCCGCTCTGAAGGTTGAGTATAGTACCTTCGTTGGTGAAATGAACGAGGTCGGGTGATGAGAAAACATCGAAGGTATATCCGCCCCAACCGGCATAGCCGTCGGTAGTGGGATAGACATAAAAGCTTCCTGTCTGCTTGGAAAAAAGGACCTCAGGATCGGCATGAAACAATGGAAGGATGGGATTGGCATCGGCCTCAACAGTGACAACATAAGTCTTTGAACCCGCAGTATTGGTAAATTTATAATTGACAGCACCAGCAGAGAAGTCCTGCTCTCCCATCGGAGTAACCGTCGTGCCGAGGCTTCCATAGAGTTGCGGGTCGAATTTACTGATATCAGTACCTTTCTCCACAGGAATGAATATCGTAGAAGTACCTATTTCGAGATTGTTCTGTTTGATATTAATATTACTGGCACCCTTGGGAATATATGCCAACGATGATGTGGGATAAGCTGCCATAAGTGCTGCCGTCTCTTCTGCCGTCAGGGGGATTACTGTTCCATGACGGGGAGTGAATGCGCCGCTGGTAGTGGTATTCTGAACATAAGTAAAGGTATTGAGGTCGGGGCTGGAACAGAACTGATAATATCCACTGGTGTAGCAGTCATACATCATGATCCATGAGTCCTTATTGATAAGTTTGAACACCCCTACCCCCTCAACAGCTACTGAGGTCTGCTGAAGTGTCCCCGTCGGTGCATTCCACTGTGAGCCCGGAGCCTTACCCGTCTCGGCAGTAAGACGCTTGGCTGTCACCTGACAGATACCGCCGGAACCTTCATTTTTGTAGAAAGCATGGTAAAGACTATCATCCTCATTATATACAATATCCATATCAATCGTAGCCGAACCACGGTCGTAGAGATAGGTCGGCTTGCCGATAAGGTCGGTGAAGTCATCGTTAGCATAGCAATAATAGTCTTTGTCATAACTGATTGTTCCGTCACTGGTGAGCAGCGAGAAATAGACCATATAACGACCTTTAGTACCATCGCTGTTCTCATTGTTCGGATCCCATATCGTCTCCGGTGCCCATACACGGGTGACATTCGCGAAATTGGTTCCGGCATATTTTGTTGGGAAATTCACTGTAGAGTGTGTCCAGTGGATAAGGTCCTTCGAACGCATCATAACGATACCACGGTTGCTATCCCATCCTTTAGAGGACATCATATCTGTTATTACCATGTAGAAATACCCATCCTTTCCACGGAGTATATGCGGATCTCTCAGTCCATTCATCATACTCACGCTATCGGCACTCACTACCTTATTTCCATTATTAAGAACAGTGTAGTTATAACCGTCGGTTGATAGTGCGTAATACAGATTCTCGTTACTGTTGCTTGGGAAAAACACAAACATATAGCTGGTGTATGGTTCGTTTTCGTGTATATATACGTCATACGATTTTGCCTGTTTCAACGTCCCTCGCTGAAGAGTGGCAGTAAGGGTAATCTGCTTTTTTTCGTTGTTATCCCCATATTTTACGATGTGGCCTGTGTTGGTCATAAACGAATTGTCGCTAGATGTCCATGTGACGACAGTACCATTTTCAGTAACTGTAGGCAGAGTAAGGTCTGAATATAAATTGCTGAGGTTACCGATTATCGACAACTTGCCTGCATCATAAATTAACGCCTCGCTCTGGGTTAGCTGTGGCATGACACCTACGGTGAATGACAAATCTTTCTTCATCGAGCCGAATGAAAAATGGGCTGTAAGTGTGACTGTAGCCTTCTCCTTACCGACAGCAGGGCGGGTGATTACACCTTTGTCTGTGATGATAGAAGAATCGCTAGTGGTCCATGCAATATTCACAACGCTATTAAAGATACTGGGCAGTTTGATATTCTGAGTCAGTGCACTCACATCGCCTAGAGTGAATGAGTTGATCGCCTCTTCCATCGCTGCCTGTTCAATTGGGAGGTTGAGTATATCGACATTCTGTGACAGTTCTACGGCATCGTTGGCAGTAAGTGCTGCATTATATATACGGAAGTCATTATACTGTGCACCGTTAATATATGCATCACCTGAGTAACAACTCTTTCCGAGATAGTTCTGTATCGTCTTACCTATACTCTGAAGGGTAATTGACATGCTACTATTAGTGGCCTTCAGCACACCGCCAATATATAATTTACCCACTCCGCCGCTCTGTGTGTAAGTGATATTTACCCACTTACCCTTAGTGAAAGCTACACCGGCATTGACATTCTGCTCGCCAGAGTAATTCGTGATAGTTGTGGCGCAACGCGACTCTTTTGCTCCCAAAAACTGATAGCCTGTGGATGAACTCTTGGCAAAACACCATACGAAATTACCATTGCCGGTTATCGTAGACGAGGTCGGGATAAAGAGATTGACTGACATCGAATAAGCATCTAGATGTGAGATCACATCCCCGATAGATGAGCCAAAATCAAAATAACCGTTGTTTGAACCGAGATCGAGTATCGGTTTTCCGCCGAAGGTACTGAGTGTTGCTCCGCTCTTAAGCGAACCTGTATAATATCCACTAGTATCGCTCACCGTAGTGAAATCGAATTTGACAAGCGGACTTACTGTCATCGCAGAGAGCAATGATGCATTTGCCAACAGGCACAATGCCATTGATAATAATTTTTTCATCAAGTTAAGTTTGATTTTCTAGTTAGTAACTGTTTGCAAAATTACTAAAAACCAACTAGATGACAAGTTTTTATGACCTTAATTAACTAAATAATCTCATTACACTTCTGCAGTTCACTATCTTTGAACTGCACCAGAACAAGATGCTGTTCTATCTATTCATATTCCCCCTTGCTCTTCTTGAAATCATCTTCAATCAATTTGTTTTTTAATCTATAGAATCCATTGTCCAAATATAGGCAGGCTTTTCCTTCCCTATCCAATGCAGTTATAAAATACGAATAATCCTTGGTATTAAAAAGTTTGCGAGATTCGACACCTCCTTGAATCATTACATTATCGATATTGCTTCCCTTTTCTGCCCAGAAGTAGTTATCTTTCACGAATTCAAGGTTGACATTTTTGATACCAAGCTATCGATGAAGATGTAACGACAGCTAAAAACGCAACCAGGAAAACAAAAAAATAAGTTTTAATTATATTTCCAGAAGATCGAAAAGACATCGAGACATATAGGCAAAAAAAAAGGAGTACCGCCGTACTCCAACCTTTTGTTAACCTTAAATCTAATACTATGAAAAACACGATGCAAAGATACATACTTTTTTGTAACATGCAACTCTATAGGGTATTAAAGAGTGTAAATATGACACTTTATTGATTTATATCAAGTAATTGTGTGCGAGAACAGAAAAATCTGCTGTTATTTAAATCTTTTTAAACCTTCATCTAAGAATTGCAGATAATGACTTACATTCTCATCATAACTGCATGAATGGGTGAGTGGCATGCCATTATTATCCAGAATCACGTAGAAAGGTTGTGCATTAGCACCAAATTTACTTCTTTGCAGATAGCTCCATTTATCGCCTACCGTACGAAGAGTACGTTTCTGACCGTTTTCATTTATTTCTATTGGTTCAGGCAGGGCCTTCTTTTCATCCACATACAAAGAGATCAATACAAAATTGTTTTTCAACTTATCCGCCACCTGTGGGTCAGTCCATACTGCAGCTTCCATCTTTCGGCAGTTTACACAACCGAAACCCGTGAAGTCCACCACCACAGGTTTGCCTTGAGCCTTAGCAGCAGCCATACCCTCTTCATAATTTGTATATGCAGCACGTACCTCATTATTATATAGATTGAAATCCTGCGTAGCCATCGGGGGAGCAAAAGCACTGATAGCTTTACATGGAGCGCCCCATAATCCCGGTATCATATAGACGGTAAACGCAAGAGAGATCATTCCAAGCATGATACTTGGTACAGGCATTGGCTTAGATGAACCGTCACTTTTAAAATGGAGCATCCCAATAAGATAGAGCCCAAGCATTCCGAATATTACGATCCACAACGACAGGAACACCTCACGGTCGAGAATATGCCATCCATAAGCCAGGTCTGCCACCGATAAGAATTTAAGGGCAAAAGCCAACTCCACAAAACCGAGAGTTACCTTAATCATATTCATCCAGCTTCCTGATTTCGGAGCCTGTTTAAGCCATGTGGGGAATAATGCGAACAGCGTGAAGGGCAATGCTAATGCGAAGGCAAACCCAAACATACCCAATGCTGGAGCCATGATGCTGCCCGATGTAGAAACCTCGACAAGTAGAAAACCTATAATCGGACCTGTACACGAAAAGGAAACGAGTGTAAGCGTAAATGCCATGAGGAAAATACTTAGCAATCCACCGGTCTTCGACGCTCGGCTATCCACCGAATTACTCCATGACGACGGTAACGTGAGTTCAAACCACCCGAAGAAAGAAAATGCGAAAACGACAAGTAAGAGGAAGAATAGTATATTAAACAAAGCATTTGTAGCCAAAGAGTTAAGTGAAGAAGCCCCAAAAATAGCCGTTATTGCGAGTCCCAAAGCTAAATAAATGAGGATAATTGATAGACCGTAAGTAATTGCATCGCGAATGCCACGTCGACGATCACCCGAGCGTTTAAGGAAAAAGCTCACCGTCATAGGTATTATCGGCCACACACATGGTGTGAAAAGAGCAATCAGTCCACCAAGAAATCCCATAAACAAAATATATGCCCACGAACGATTCTGAGCTTGTCCTCCATTATCGAAAGCCTGCAATTCCTTGACAACAGGTTGCCACAAGTCTTTATTAGTAGCCATCAGACTAGATGAATCCTTCTTTTCAGTTATTGTGTCTTTAGAGGCCACAATATCACTAGTGACGGCAGATGCCGTATCTGCATTATTCAAATCCTTAACTGCCACATTCGACTTATCATCAATCTTACTCTTTCCTGTAAAATCAAACTCTACAGGTGTCGGAGGCATACAACTTGCATCATTACATGCTCCGTATTCCATATAACCCTTGATACGATATGTACCCGCTGTAATTTTATATTTCTGAACAAATGTAACTGTATTTTCAAAATATCTGACATTCATCTCAAATATCTTATCTAACTCACTAATCTCTTTACCTCTAGCTGTAAGTTTACCAACGGCCGATGCCCCGTTGGCTTTCTCTGTGTGAATACTTGCCGATGTAGGACCGCCTGCAGGCAGGTTAACAGAATATACATGCCATCCGGAAGAGATGGTCCCATTAAAAGAAACCTCCACCTCATTGGGTGAAGTCATTTTCTGACTAGCAGTGAATTTCACCGGATTACTCACCTGAGCTTGCATAGGAAGAATCACTAATGCCATGAAAATTAGAAAGATAGCCTTTTTTATTCGCATAATTGATGATGATTTTGTGTTTATAGCTACAAAAATACAAAATAATCCGAATAAATATCGGGAAAAAATAAAAATATTATCTTTATAACACATTAAGAAAAGTAATGTATTAAAAATAAAAATAAAAATACTTCATCATTTATTTTGTTTATTCAAAGGTAATGTTTATCTTTGCAAACAGTAAAAAAAGGGAACACACATAGGAAAAAGGGTTCCGACATTAATACATGTCGGAATTCTTTATTTTATATCCTCTATAAAAAACATTAAACAAAAAGGAGAAAAATTATGGCTTACATGTCACAAGAAGGCTATGACAAATTAATAGCCGAGTTGAAACAATTGGAATCAGTTGAACGCCCTAAGGCTTCAGCCGCTATTGCGGAGGCGCGTGATAAGGGTGATCTTAGTGAGAATTCTGAGTATGACGCTGCGAAGGACGCTCAAGCTATGCTCGAAATGAAAATCAGCAATCTCAAGGATACTCTCCGCAACGCTAAGATTGTCGATACATCTCGCCTTACGAACGATACGGTACAGATTCTCTCTAAGGTGGAGATGACAAACATGAAGAATAAGGCTAAAATGACTTACACGATCGTCAGTGAGAGCGAGGCAAACCTGCGCCAGGGAAAGATATCAATAAAAACCCCTATCGCACAGGGTCTTCTAGGCAAGAAGATGGGCGATGTAGTTGAGATAAAGATACCTCAGGGGACTATTCGGCTGAGAATAGACAAAATCGGATTCTAATAATGACGAGTTTGTCAAATTATTAGTGATTCACAGTTCATAACTTAATAAAATCAAATGGATATATTCAGTAAGATTGCAGCTGGCGAGATACCAAGCTACAAATGTGCCGAGAACGATAAGTTCTACGCCTTCTTAGACATTAATCCTCTTGTGAAAGGTCACACACTTGTCATTCCCCGTCGTGAAGTGGATTACATCTTCGACATGAATGATGACGAGTTAGGTGAGATGATTGTGTTTGCAAAGAAAGTGGCAGCAGCCATTAAGAAAACATTTCCTTGCAAGAAGGTAGCCATGGTGGTACTGGGACTTGAGGTAGCTCACGCCCATATCCATCTCATTCCGATGAATTCAGAAAAAGATGTAAACTTTGCGAATCCGAAACTGAAACTTTCAGAATCGGATTTCAAAGAAATTTCAAATAATATTTATTCAAACTTCGTTATTTAAACGAAGTCATCACCGAGTTTCATCTGTATTTCATTCACGTATTTACGTATGAGTGCAGATGAATCTCCTTTTTTACAGATAACCAGCACATTGTCTTTTTCCGCAACGATGTAACCGTCAAGTCCATTAATGACAGCCATCTTGCCTTCTGATATCTTTACGATATTATTCTTACTGTCATCGATGATGACATTTGAATCAATAATCACGTTGTTCTCGGAATCTTTATCCATCTGTTCGTAAATGGAATGCCAGGTACCAAGATCTGCCCAACCGAAATCACAATGCATAACATACACGTTTGAAGCCTTCTCAAGAATACCATAGTCCAATGATATATTCGGGTAAAGAGAATAATTTTCTTTCACGAACTGACATTCCTCCTCAAACGTGAAGTCAGGATTATCACTATCAAGCCTCCTCAACACTACAGGCAGAAAGTTGTCGAAGGAATGAAGCACCGACACTGCATGACCAAGAAACAGACCTGTATTCCAATAAAACTCACCACTTTCCATAAACATCTTGGCAAAATCGCGTTCAGGTTTCTCTGTAAACGACTTTACACTCCAGAAATTATTCTTGTCGGTAACATCACCTATTTGTATATAACCATAGCCAGGCTCAGGACATGTAGGTTTTACACCCATGGTAAGCAACCTGTCATTATCTGCAACAAACTCCAACCCCTCAAGAACATCCCTTTTGAAGTTTTCTTCATTGATCACAAGCTGGTCAGATGGTGACACAATTATATTTGCTTTGGAGTTGATATGGGATATATGATGCGCAGCCCATGCGACACTGGGGGCTGTGTTACGATTTATCGGTTCTCCGAGGATATTGTCATCCTCTATATCGGGCAACTGTTCCTTGACTATATTGACATACATCTCATTTGTTACGACATATATATTCTTGCATGGCAATATCTTTGTGAACCGGTCAAAAGTCTGTTGAAGGGCAGTGCTACCTGTACCAAAGAAATCAATAAACTGCTTTGGCAAATTTTTCCGGCTGCAAGGCCACAAACGGCGACCCAAGCCTCCTGCCAATATAACACAGTAATTATCCTTTATATCTATCATTTCGTTGATTAAGTTAGATTCATTGCGCTAAGTTAGATATTATAAACGATAAAACCAAATAGAAATAGATTTTTCTTTTAAAAATTTGTCAATTCAGATTTTATGTGTATCTTTGCATCGCAATAAGCCCAGATGGCGGAATCGGTAGACGCGCTGGTCTCAAACACCAGTGGAGCAATCCGTGCCGGTTCGATCCCGGCTCTGGGTACTTAAAAATCCTGTGAATCATTGATTTACAGGATTTTTCTTTTTGTAAGTTCTGTTTTTTGGCTCACCTGAAAAAGTGCGCTCACCTGCAAAAGCTTGGGGAATAGAAATAGTATTCCCCCTTCTTTATATGGATATGTTTTTTATATACCTTTCTGAGTCATACAAATTCAGTATGGACTGTAGAATTTGTGGTGTAGGTCGGTCGTTGATAGCTGTATATTGATTAATATGCTTAGTGAACAAAGCAAAAGAACCAACAATCTTAGATTGCTGAAATTCGGGAGCAATACGTTCGTTAGACGCTAACAAGCCTGTAATTCTGCAAAGTTCTCCACAAGGTAAATTAGAGATATGTTCAAATTTGTACCCCATCCATACCCATTTCCTTTCGTCATAAAGCTTACCAAAGTAAGCCCAAGACTCTTTATTCTTTACTACAATTAATTTGGGAATTACGATATCCTCTAAGATATGCATGGTCAAGTTTAGTTGATCTACAACGAATTTAATGCCATTTGGGCTGGAGAGTATCTGTTCGCTCAAGAAACGCTGATCTTGCTCTCTAAAATAGAAAATATCAAGATAATCAGTTTCGTTTCTTAAGTCAATATTTTCATTATGTAGAATATTCTTTATAGGACTCCAATAGTTATCATGCTTATCATCAAACCATCTGTTTTTGATTGGGCCATGAAATACACCTTCCTTATCACCCTCTCTAAAGGATGGATTGATACCAGTTATAAGAATGTCTTTCTGTACGTTATCAGCATAGATATAACCACGTTCTTTTACAATAGATGGTAACGAGGTTATATATTCCTCGTTCCATATCTCTTCTAGTCTTTTTCCTACATTCATAGTTAAAGGATATTTATATGGTATTTTTAATTTTCTTCAGTAAAGAGTTTCGGGAGGATCCATCCATTACAGTTATATCATCAGAAAAGAAGATAGGAATATTAGTTCCCCGAAGTATATAATGATCATTAGTTTCTGTTTTAGGGTTTACCCAACGATCCGCTCCAAATATCATATCTTTACAATAATCTGAGAAAAACACGATAGCAACAGGAGCTATTTTGATAATGGTTTCATAACTAAGTTCTAATTGTTCCCGAATGAAGTCACTATTCAGAGATAAAAGAATTTCTCGATTATTTTCACGAGCATATAAAAGATTGATGTGTGTATAAGCCTTGCCAGCATTCAAAGCAAATTCTTCAAGTGTTTTAAAATACTGTGGAGCATCATCGAGATCAAAAAAACTACCGTACATTAGAGAGTGTTGGTCTGAACTTGCAATAAAAGCTTGGTCGTCAACTGGATCATAAGAAGGATTTACACCAACATATAAAATGCTATCTTTTACACCATCAGCTGAAAATATTGGTTTTCTTTGTAATATTTCACCATCTATTATTCTCTCATATTTGTTCCAAATCAATGCAAGTCTTCTCTCGATTCTTCCATTTTCGTTCAAATCAAGAAATCTGGAATCTTCTTCCAAAATAAGACTTTCAGTTAGAGGGATGTCTTTTATTGTTAGTTCTTCCTGTGGCATTTGAACTGTCTTAGGTGTCTCAAATATGGTAGAATCAGATTTAGTCTGTTCGTTTTCTACTCTTTCTTTTTTATTAAAAATCTTAAACCCTACCCATCCTATTAAAATAGCCAACACAACCCATAGCAAATTTGGACAATAATAAAATACTGCAGAAATTAAAGCTACAGATATTATTATAAGAGGGAAAAGCCAATTGCCATTTTTTTTGAGAAACCTATTACGTTTCTCCTTTTTCTCAATGTTGTTGAAGTGTTCTAATCGAGGCTCGTTTTTGTCGAGAATCTTAAGTTCATTAACGCACAGAATATACTTTTCTAACAGAGCATCCGTATATTTATTTCTGATAGTTGCTTCATCACCGCAAGATTCCCATTTATTGGCTTTTAATTGAACCGATAATTCGGAAAGCATTCTTAATAATTCAGGTTTCTCCGTAGGAATAGATTTACTATTTAACACATCAATATTCCTTAGAACTGCACTATCTATCGCGTATAGTTGATTCTTTCGTTCTATTTCTGCCCTATTACAAGCTTCTTGTTCTCTTATTCTTGCTTCTGTCTTTGCTCTCGCTTCCGCTAAACGCAATCTTTCTTCTCTGGCAGTTTGACGAACAGAACCTACTTGGCGATATGGCGTAGAATGTTTGTCACCAAATACCACATTACTGATAAACTTACCAGTATTCTTACCAAGCTCTCTTTTTAAAGAATTTTCGAATACTCTCATTGGGATTAAATAAGATTCCTTTGTACCTATTAGAAAAAATGGATTTTTAACTTGAAGTGAAGTTCTTTTATACTTTTGCTCGTGCAAAGGTACATTTTTTTTAATTATTGCAAAAAATAATTAGTTAATAATCCATTTTATGAACATAATAATTAAAAATAAATCTGTCAGGAACCTTTTTCATAAGTCAAGCAAAAAGAGGAATTGCTGATTCTGCTCTCTTTGTTTTTTACATTCTTCTCCCTATTTCGATTATTATTTTTATACAGCAAACCTATACGATTTTAAGTTAACATTTTATTAAATAGAATTTTAACACGTGTAACTATATAAAAAAGCTACACGTTTTTCGACTATAATTGCACCATTCTGTACTTTTTTTTAGGCATTCATGCAGTCACAGACACAGCTATTCTGGATCAAGTAACGGCCGAGCTTCTTCATCTGGAGCCCATCATAATCTTTCAAACTAGGGAACTTGCACCTTTATCCTATCGTAAATATCGATTAGTATATTCTCCGTATTCGGAATGAAATATGCAATCCCTACCATCGGGCACTTGTCATAAATTTCGTGCAGACAGCACTGAATAATATTTATTATGCAACATCACCACTTTAGATTCATATTACTTATAATCAATCATTTACATCTCTAAATCGAGTGATATTGCCTATTTTTAATATCACTTTTAATCGCACTTCTCACTTTCCACTTAGCAGGGCTATCATAACAAGAGTTTGAGTACCGGAATAATAAGTATAATCGTGAACATTCAATCTATTACTGATAACTTGACAAAAGCATAAATTTGCAAAAGTAAATTAACTTATTTTACTTAGTAAATCAAGTTATTTTAGATATTAAATTAAACTATTTTACTAAGTAAAATAACTTGATTTACTAATCAAAAGATAGTCAACTAATTTCATACACATAGAGAATGGGAAGGATTATATAGCAGAATGATCTATAGAGCATAAAGAACGGATGCAACGAAAAGTGCGATTAAAAGTGATATTAAAAGTGATATTAAAAATAGGCAACATCACTCGGTTTTAGGCATATAAGATATTATCTATCAAAGCATTGCATTAATAGTAGTGATATTATACGAGAAAAAATAAAAATGTAAGTATAAGACCGCTGTGACCACAGGACAGGACAGATGGCATAAAATACTTGCCAACATTTATTCCACATAAGTCTGTTATAGTTTAATCCTTATTCCTGGAATTTATCTCACGAATGTAATCTCCGAGTCTTTATAATTGCCTTTACTCATTACAACTCTTGTTAATAAGGTTTACTACCACTTTTACCATCGTATCTTTCTCTTCTGTATGACTCTCGGCAATCATTAATGTAAGTGCTACGAGAGTTCCGTCGCTAATACGTTTTTTGCAATTTGCATCATATAGAATGCCATTGTTCTGCATAAACCACAAGAACAGCGTGGCAGCAATACGCTTATTACCATCACTGAATGAATGATTTTTGGTGACTAAATACAGTAACATAGCCGCTTTTTCTTCTACAGATGGATATAAATCAGCACCACCAAAGGTTTGATAAATCTGTCCGATAGAACTCCTAAAGGAATCATCCTTCTCATTACCAAACCATCGACTATCACCAAACTTTTCTTTTAACTGTTGAATAGCTGCCATCGCATTATCGTAGGTGACATGGAATATCTCCTCTTGTGTAGTATGTTCCACTTTGAGCTGTTGGTAGTCGTAGCGGTCGAGCGTGTCTAGGGCATAGGTATAATCGGAAACCACGTTGATTAATTCGTGGCTTTCGTCGGTCGTTAGTTCTGGTTGTGAGTTGACTGTGCGTCCCAATATCTGTACTAAATGGCAAAGTTCTTCGTATTTTTTTGAAGCAATGCTATTATTGATAGCATATCCTTTTACAAGATAGTCTTTCAGTATGCGGTTTGCCCAAATACGGAATTGAGTACCTCGTTTGCTCTTTACTCTATAGCCTACGGAGATAATCACATCAAGTGAATAGAAAGGAACAGGCTTGTCAGAAAAAGGAACACGCATTTTTTGCGTGTTCCTTTTTCTTTCCAACTCATTCTCAGAAAACACATTGTTAATATGCTTTCTTAAAGTTTTAGCATCACGTTCAAATAGCAATGCCATTTGATTTGCAGATAGCCATACTGTTTCGTTCTCAAGCTTGACATCAATAGAAGTTTGACCGTCGCTTGCCGTATAGATTATGATTTTATCATTCAATTCCATAACCCAACTCTTTGAATAGATTCAATACACCCTGCTGGAGCAAGTCGATAAACAACACATCATTCATCCGTTGATTGTAGCGCTCCGTAAATCGGTCGGTCACATATTTCAAGAAGATAAGGCTCAACACCACGTGCTTATACTCGGATAGTTCAACCGAGCCACGCAATTTGTTGGCGGTATCCCAAAGGGGTTCTTCCATGCTCTTTACTTTTGCAACTTTCTTTGCCATGATATGTTGTTTTTATTCTTATTTAACTGATTCACAATATGCAAATGTAGTCAAATTCAACGAAAAACTGCCATATCACTTTAATGAATTTGAGCAAATATAATAATTTTCTATCATCATCAGTTTTTTTGCAGATTTTGTTATAATAAATCAGAGAGTGATACATCGAAGCAAAAAGTACAAAGCAAGCGGTACAATACACAAGTAGAGATTTTAACCAGATAAGCGTCCCGGCTTTTACATCATGCGTAAAAACAGAGACGCTTACTAGGAAACTTAGCGTATCATCAGAGGTAGTACACAATATCCTTTACTAGGAGATGAGACTACAGGTGTTGTAAATTTATATGTTCCTATTTTATCAAAGATATCCAGTATTTCCTTGGTAGAAAACATATCAAATAAATTTACTTCAGAATTTATTTGTTTACATATTGTGCTTCCATCATCATTTAACATGACGTAAAAGGATAATAGAATTTCCGTAGGAGAAATCCCTTTCTTGTTTTTTGAAAAGTAGCTTCTAACCAACTGAACATATTCTTTACATTCTTTATTAAAAAGCAGATAATCATTCCACTTTGGATATGCAGAATTAGTGCAATAATCAAAAGGCATTTTAGCCTTCTTTATCTTTTCAATTTTTTCATTTAAATCTGCAACAGAATATATATATAAATTATTATCCGTCGTAACATAATGCCTTTCGATTATGTTTCTATCCATATATTTAACAATTATGGTTTCATCAGATATAACTTTCGAGTAGACCCCTTGTATAAAAAAGAAGTTCATTACTACGATACAGATTGTCATATTGATCATTTTGCAGAACTGATTGTTTTTCATCTTCTTGTTTTCATTTAAAGAATATACATATCCGAACACTGCTGCAAATGTAATATTAATTTATTGTAGATTGTCTCATTTACCGTATCAATCTTTTTTCTATTTGTCTATATTGCGATTTTTTGGCTCATCCGTTAAATGCGTAGACAATACTTTATGTACAATACTGGCTTTCATAACTCATCTAATGATTAAACACCGCGACTGGATTTAGCTTAAAACCGCAAAGCGCAGTAGAAGATCCATCTACTGCGCTTTATTTTTATCTAGCTCTTATACTTAACACAAACATGAGGAAATAACATCCATTTATTTTAGGAAGAGAGTCCGATGCGGTTTAACAAATAGAATGATGATTGTTAACAATATTAGAATGCCAGTTAGGACGAAAGCCCAAACATTGGTAGCCCTTGATCGTGCCATGATCGTATAATCGTTTGGTATCAAACGTTCGCCTGATAAACGGTAACTGATGGTATTCTTTCCGACGATTCCACCTCCATCATCAATGACCTTTCCGGGCATCACCAATTGATAATCTATATTCAACGTAACCAATCCTTCAAATTTTTCCAGTTCAATTTGTGATTTCCCCATCTTCTGCTCATTTTTTAAAACAGATGAGTAAGCATTGGAATGGAAATACTCCTGATAGAATTGTGCAGTCTGACCTTCATCTATAATTTTCTGATTTTTCTTGGCAAAAAAATGAGAAAGAGAGTCGTGGAGTGCTACAAACTCAGACTTACTGACCGGAGCTTGAATAACAGATAAATAGTTTTTGAGTACAGTCTCGTAAGACATCTCAAACAAGTTATCATCCAACCACTTACTGTATTTATCCTTGATGCCGTCAATCAAATTATCAATTTCGCAACCACTCATGCCCTTACCCAGATTTGGTTGACCTGCATACCAATAACCAATCTCCTGTTTTGACAGATATTTCTCCAGAGGCAATCTGAAGTCTATCTTCTGTTTAGGAAAAGTTTCACGATAGGTGTAGTCTGTGTAAAACCATTTAAAAGAGCGAGAGAGTTCCGCCTTCGGCGTGATATGGAATCCCTTTAGAGCGAACTTCGTATTCTGCCCCATCACCTCTACATTATCCCAAGAAGAACTGGCAACAACAGTAACCACATCACGCACTCGTTTGTTGCTGTAGTGCAGAGAGTTTTTGATAGAGTCATACTGCTGGCGAGTCATCGGGAACGAATGATGAATCTTCTTTCCTTCAACCACCCACGACATCTTCCATTTTCTGTTCAGCTGAACAGAAACTTGGCGGAAATCAATCTTTCCACTCACGAGTTGAGCAGAGTCGAGATGAAAAGTCAACTCACGATTACACGAGCCGTCCCTGTTAATGACTGTAATCATCCCATATTTGTCGTTACTGCATGACGTCATGATCACTGCAACAAGCAATACTAGCACATTAATCTTTGTTTTCATAAGCCTTTTTAATTAAAAGTTCGTAAGTATTCTTTGCAAAGACCCTCTTCTCTATATAATCTTTATAATCATCAAATGAATGGCCAACCATCTCAGACGATACCTTATTCTGATAAGAATATAAAAAATAATCATCCTGAGAAGAAATATCCGATGACGAGACATGTAGGAATACATAACCGAAGATCAACAGCAGTGATGCAGCAAGAGAGCACGCTCTGATAGTCACAATCCATGGTGCTTTGGAACGAATCCGATGTTGAATCTTACTCATGATGTTGTTAGCCATCTGTTCCGGATTGTCTATCTGAGCCATTTGCTCTTGCAATCCGGCGAATATATCATTCATTAATTGATCATTCTTGTCCATAACCTAATTTATTAAGTTGTTCTTTTATCTTTTGTCTGGCAACATACAAATTGCTTTTTATTTTATCAGCACTCAGCCCGGTGATTGTCTTTATCTCTTCAGTATCCCGATTCTCCAGAATACTCAAAGTGAAGATGAGTTGCTGCTTTGGGCTCAAACTCGCAGCTAATATTTTCACAATGGAAACCCATTCCCTGTTCATCAGTTGTCGCTCATCATTCTCGTTGGAAACATATTGTCTGAAAACCGTCTCATCATCAGGAATAGCAAATATTTTCTTCCGATGCTTCAGATATTCCATACAGACTCTCGAAGCAATCGTATAGATCCATGTTGAGAATTTTCCCTTTCCGGCATCATACTTTTCCAAATTTCTCCAGATAAGAACAAACGTATTCTGAACGGCATCTTTTGCCTCCTCTTCATCGCATAGCATCTTAAGAGTTAGAGAGAAGACCATATTCTGGTATTCCATAACCAGTGCACGGAAGGATTCTTGATTTCCTCTTTTGCACTGTTCAATGACCATATTCAGTTCGTTTTGCTCCATCTTTTTTAAAGATTATATCTAACTATACGTTGATTATTTCCAGAAGTCGAAAAATAAAACTCACTAAGAGTGCAAAAATATAAAAAAGATTAGTAAAGATTCTTTTTTAAGAATTTAGTAATCTGTAATAAAATAAAATTACTAAAACATTTGGATATACAATTATTATTAGCTAGTTTTGTAGTTCAGATGTAATAGTATGAAAAATAAAATTTGCTTATGAAATCAGTTATATTTATCATGATGTTAATGGCCTCGCTTACCTGTTGTGACACAAAAGCAAAAGGTGATATAGCATTACAAAACAAGCAGAACATTATTGAATCCTCAAACGAGAAAGAAATCAACAACAGAGAAGAAGGAAGAGAACCCAAAGGGCTTCTACTCACCGACAAACAGAAGGGCTATGCAGAAGCCACAAGAACTTTCGCCTTCCAGCTATTGAAGGAAGTTAGGAAAGACAAAAAGGAAGACGTATTAATCTCTCCGCTGAGTACAGCATATCTGTTGGGGATGCTTGAGAACGGAGCAAGCGGCACAACACGCAAGCAGATACTTTCGGCCATGCAGATGAATGGTTGCAAAGATTCTGAAATGAATAACTTTTTCCATCATATTCTAGTTAGTTCTCCTGAAGTAGACAAGAGTGTTAAGTTCAGTATTGCGAATGCAATCATGGCAGACAATCAATATCCACTAGGGAGTGAGTTCAAAAAGGTGTTGAGTGAACAGTATCAGGCATACATCAAGAACTTTGATTTCAATAAGACGAATATGGTATCTGTAATAAATGATTGGGCGAGCACGCACACCAATGGCAAGATCAATAAAATGATAGAGGAGGAGTATTCTGATGCAGTTCTGTATGTGATGAATGCTCTTTATTTTAAAGGTTCGTGGGCTAATAAATTTGAGAAATCTGAGACGCAACCGGGAATATTTAAAGCTCAGAATGGCTCAAAGAAGAAGGTTCCTATGATGCATCGGCATCACAGTTATCCTTATTATTCGAACGAGAACTATTCTGCCGTTCGTCTGGAATATGGAAATGGCAACTACAATATGGACATATTTCTTCCCGCAAAAGGTAAAAAAATCACAGATGTCATTTCACTGTTGTCTAAAAACAATAAGATGAATGAGTTTTTCACGTATGAACTGGTAGATTTGAAACTTCCACGTTTCAGTTCTGAATTTTCTCTGGAAATGAATAAGACCCTTCAACGTATGGGCATCGTCAATGCGTTCAAACCTAAACTAGCCAATTTTTCCCGAATGAACAAGGACGTGTATCTGTCTAAAGCAATACAAAAGAGCAGGATTGATGTTAACGAAGATGGTTCCGAGGCTGCAGCAGTAAGCATGGCATATATGTCTGTAAGAGGATCTGGATATTGTCCATTTGACACCTATCGATTCCACGTGAACCGTCCATTCGTCTATGTGATAAGCGAGAAGAGCTCCGGCATCATCTATTTTATTGGTGTCAAGACAAAGATGCCTGGTCAAAAGACAACGGAAAATGATGAGGAGGAGGACTACTTTATACAAACGAATAACCAATCAAAGGTCAATGAAAAGGAAGAAAAACCTTCTTTAGGTTCAAACGGCAACTATGTTTTGAATATTGCAGAACAAATGCCTTCATTCCCGGGAGGAATGGAAGCACTTACTGCATACCTTAAGAGTAATACCCGAGACCCAAATCCAAATGATTTTATGATAGGCAGAGTCATCTTAGCTTTTGTCGTTGAAAAGAACGGCAGTATCACGCAGCCTTTAGTAGTCCGTTCCCTCGACAAGGCATACGATGATGAAGCTCTCCGGGTTGTGAAAAACATGCCCCGTTGGAATCCTGGCAAACAGGATGGTGAAATCGAAAGAGTGAGATACACCATAGCAGTCACTTTCTTTTAAAAAATACATCCATAATAGCCATTTCCAAGCTTGATTCATTAAAGTGTGCCATACTCGAATCCTTTTATAATAGGTTTCGCTCTTTACTCTTTGTTTTATTCCAAATTTATGTATTTTGGAAAGGATTATAATTTTGTTCTCTCTATCAGAGTATCAAATCTCTCTCCCTTAATATAACCTTTTTTGACCTTATTTAGTGAAATCTCTGTCAACGCTCCAATCTTTAGAAGTCCTACAATATCGCTTTTGGCTGTTGTGGGTGTTATCAAAAAACGAGCTTCTAAATCTTTAACGGTTAGCATCTCTTTAGGATTTTGATAATATATCTTTATAATCTCTGCTTGACGTTCATTTATATTGCCAATTCGCAAGAATGTTGTGGCAGTTCGTTTAGCCTCAGTTTTCCTTTTTATGTAATTCTGCAACTCTTTAAATGAAAGTTCAAGAGCTCTAAGATTATAATTTATAAAATAACCAATGTCATTATTATCGGCCTCGGCATACAAGAATGATTTCTCATACGTCTGTTTAGATCTATATATTATTCTTGATATTGAAAGATACTCTGTCAACCAATAGCCCTGTTTAAGCATATACCAATAGAATAAGGCTCGGGCGGTACGTCCATTACCATCAACAAAAGGGTGCATATAGGCCAACATAAAATGAATGATGACACCTCTGATGATTGGGTGTATAAATAGTTTTGCTTTATCACAATTAAAGAAATCACATAAATCAACAATGAATTGAGGAATATCTTTATACGAAGGCGGTGTGTGAACAACTTCGTGAGTGATACTATTCTCGACTACCACATCATCATTCTGACGAAAACGCCCTGCATCTTCACTATTTTCCAATGTATTTTCAGTCATCAATCTGTGTATGTGCAACAAGAGCTCTTGGGTTAAAGACTTATTCTTGTTTGCAACAATAAATTGAATTGTTTGGTAATTATTGAAAATCATTCGTTGTGATCGATCCTTAGGAGCAATGTGCTTACGAAGCATATCTTTTGCAACTTTTCGAGTTGTTGCTGCACCTTCCATCTGGCTAGACGATATTGCCTCTTCCATCAATGAACTGACAAGATAGCGTTCATTGTCGCCAGTCGGAATTATCGAATCGGAAGCCCATGAACCGCCAAAACTCATATCAAATTCATGGCATTGTCTTTGCATCTTATTAGTAAGACCAAAGTGAATCTTATACTTTTCCCAGACAATAACAGCTGCCCTCATGCGATCAACAACGACAGCACTCCACAAATCTGTAGTAGAGAAGTTTGCTGGAACCTTTTTATATTTTACTGTATCCCAAAACTCATAATCTTCATTAATCTTAGTAACCAATGAAATCATGTCAATAGGCAGATCCTGCCAATCGACAAACATTTTAAGTATTTTATCATACGAAATATCAGGCTTCCTTTCCATAATGATTTGAATTTAATTATGGATGCAAAGATAGCAATTCTTTCCAATACACAAAACATTGGAAAGGATTATTATTCATTTATGGCCTAATTTCATATTCCTCATGTTGTCAGTTGTGAAAGTTTTGTGCAATATCAGTAATCACCTCGGATGAGAAGCGGATGCATGGTTGCAAAGATCCTGTAATATCAGATGTAATAATGGAGTAATACTGGGCGAATCTAAAAAAGGCGGCATCGAAGATTTCGATGCCGCCTTTGTCTTATTCTTATTGAATGATATTAATCAATCTCATTGTTATGATCTAATGAGTCATTGAAGTCTTTCGGTTCACGATTCTCGTTATCGTGGAAATCCTCACGGTCATTAAAGCTACGTTCTGGACGAGGACGACGTTCTTGAACGTCACCACGGTCATTGAAACGACGATCACCTCTATCGCCTCCTCTGTCGCCACGATCACGACGATCTCCGCCACGATCTCCACCACGGTCACCTCTCTCTGGACGAGGACGGCGCTCAGGACGTTCACGTTCTACGTAACCTTCCGGTTTTGGCATCAAGGCCTTGCGAGAGAGTTTATATTTTCCGGTTTTCGGATCAATCTCCATCAGTTTAACCTGAATCTTATCTCCCTCTTTAATACCAGCCTCCTCAACGGTTTCAAGACGTTTCCAATCGATTTCCGAGATATGGAGAAGTCCGTCTTTACCCGGCATTATTTCCACAAAGCATCCGTAAGGCATGATAGAACGAACGGTTCCTTCATAAACCTCACCTATTTCAGGTACAGTAACGATGGCACGAATCTTTGCAATGGCAGCGTCAATGGTTGCCTTATTAGGACCACTCACCTGAATCTTACCAACACCATTATTCTCATCAATAGTGATAGTCGCACCTGTCTCTTCCTGCATACCCTGTATAATCTTTCCACCCGGGCCGATGACAGCTCCAATGAATTCTTTAGGAATATTGAAAGCCTCAATGCGAGGAACGTGAGGTTTGAGTTCTACACGTGGTTCTGCTATTGTCTCCGTAATCTTGCCAAGGATATGTTCACGTCCAGCCTTAGCCTGCAGAAGAGCTTTCTCAAGTATGTCGAAGCTCAGTCCATCACATTTGATATCCATCTGTGTAGCAGTCAGACCATCTTTTGTGCCAGTTGTCTTAAAGTCCATATCACCCAGATGATCTTCATCACCCAGAATATCGCTCAACACTGCGTATTTGTCTTCACCAGGGTTCTTGATAAGTCCCATAGCAATACCGCTTACAGGTTTCTTCATTGGAACACCAGCATCCATAAGAGCCAAAGTACCAGCGCATACAGTTGCCATTGACGACGAACCGTTACTCTCGAGAATCTCAGAAACGAGACGTATTGTGTAAGGGAAGTCTTCTGGTATCTGACCTTTCAGTCCTCTCCATGCCAAGTGACCGTGACCGACCTCGCGACGACCTACACCGCGCTGAGGTCTAGCCTCACCGGTACAGAATGGAGGGAAGTTATAATGAAGAAGGAAACGCATATAGCTCTTATCGAGTACGTCGTCAACCATCTTCTCGTCAAGCTTTGTACCAAGAGTACAAGTCGTCAACGACTGTGTCTCACCACGAGTGAATATAGACGATCCGTGAGGCATTGGCAGAGGACTAACCTCACACCAGATAGGACGTATATCAGTAGTTTTACGACCATCAAGACGTTTACCCTCATCGAGGATGCAACGGCGCATTGAATCGCGCATAACGTCAGCGTAATAACGGTCTATCAAAGCATATTTATCAGCAAGTTCTTCTTCTGTCATGTCGGAATGGGCAACAGCATAAGCTTTGTCAAAATCAGCCTTAATCTTATCAAAGGCATCCTCGCGCTCATGTTTATCCATATTTCCAGCCTCAGCGATAGCGTAGCACTTGTCGTAGGTTTCCTTTTTAACATGTTCACGTAGTTCTTCATCGTTAACCTCTTGGCTATATTCACGCTTAACGTCAGTGCCGAGTTCCTTCATCAGTTCTTCCTGTAGCTCGCACATCGGTCTGATGGCAGCAGCAGCAGCCTTAAGGGCACCGAGAAGATCCTGTTCGGAAACCTCTTTCATTTCACCTTCTACCATCATGATGTTGTCTTTTGTGGCACCCACCATAATATCCATATCAGCTTTTTTGAGCTGTTCGAAAGTAGGGTTTATAACATATTCACCGTTAACGCGGCCAACACGTACTTCAGAAATAGGGCATTCAAAAGGAATATTTGAGCAAGCCATAGCAGCTGAAGCAGCAAATCCAGCCAATGCGTCAGGCATATCAACACCGTCAGCAGAGAAAAGGAGTACATTAACAAATACTTCAGCATGATAATTTGAAGGGAAGAGAGGGCGCAGAACGCGGTCAACCAATCGGCAAGTAAGGATTTCGTTGTCAGTAGCTTTACCTTCGCGTTTAGTGAAGCCGCCAGGGAAACGTCCGGCAGCGGCATATTGTTCTCTGTACTCTACCTGCAAAGGCATAAAATCTGTTCCGGGAACTGCATCTTTAGCGGCACAAACAGTAGCAAGCAACATAGTATTGCCCATACGGAGCACTATCGAACCGTCGCACTGCTTTGCCAATTTCCCGGTTTCAATGCTGATGGTTCTTCCGTCAGGCAATGAAACTGTTTTCGTAATTACGTTCATCTAAAAATTTCTTTTTTTTTATTGTTTTCTTCAAAAAATAAATCGGACAAAGATAATTAAAAACATATTAATAAACGACACTTTATTATGGAATCTGCATTATTTTGCATTTTTTTATGTTTTAATATTGCGTTTTCCTGATGGAAAAGAACAAAATATCATGCTAAAATTTTGTGTAACAGGATTTTTCCCTACCTTTGTGCCCATGTTAAGAAGCATATTCATAGTAGCGCTGGGTAGCGGAATAGGCGGAACCTTACGTTTCGTTATGTCAAAGTATATACAAGGCTCGGTTTACACATCGTTTCCTGTCGCCACGATGACAGTGAACATTCTCGGCTGTCTGCTTATCGGATTATTTTACGGGCTATTCGACCGCAGTTCTTTTCTAAGTTCCGACCTAAAGTTATTTCTCACCGTAGGTCTTTGCGGAGGCTTCACCACATTCAGCACCTTTATGAACGAAAATCTTCAGTTGCTCCGCATAGGGAATTTCATTTACTCCGCACTATATACTGCTGGCAGTCTCTTCTTCGGATTATTAGCGGTATTTATAGGTTACCGGTTAATCAAGCAGATATAAAATTATCTCACTATTTTTTACCATTGCAAATGAATACGCCTTTAAGCGGATGGTCAAACTGCACGTCCATAAGGTTATAATACTTATTATCATAAGCAGTGACAGGCGAAGACGCAGACGTGACAATACCATTTATTCCTGTAATTTCTCCAGCATTAAACTGATAACCCATCTTAGCCGAATAAAGCTTGCTAGTTGGCTTCAACTTCAAGAATGTAATATCGGGCAGACTTCCATCGGCCTGTCGGGAAGCAGCAAGCTGAGTATAGTCGGTACTTTCAAAATCGGAAGCTGATACAACGTAAGAAGTGGGTAAAAAGGAGTTGTTGAGCAACGTACATTTTGTAGTACTGATATATAGATAATCACCTTTGGAACCCTTGAATGACAGATTGTTTGCAAGCACATGTCCATATCCGTCTACATCGCTGCCGTTGTCCCATGAAGACTGGTTTACCATGTCGTAGTTATACTTGTTCAGGTAAGCAGAGTTGTCGTACCAGTTGTCGCCGCCAAGATGATGATTAGCATAAAAGCCATTCGCCTTGTTATGATAAGCTATGCAATTTTCTATCGTATTGCGCGGCGCCTCTATTACATCCGTCTGTATCTTTGATCCATAACCTCCGGCTTTAAATCCATTACCATCACCTGGAGTTATCGTTGTGTAATTCTGATATCCGTTATAGAAAGCCCAACAGTTGTCAAATTTCACAGGAGCATAATTATTAATAAGGTCGAAACCATCATCGCTGTTGCACCACGCGCGGCATCCCCTAAAAACATTTCCGGTGTATTGAGCAGCCACATGACATCCGAAACCGTCCACATTGCCACCTTTGCCGCCTTCAGACACAGTGTCATAATTATTATAAGCGTCACAGTTGAGTACCAGATTATTAGAACCTTTTGCGAGATATACTCCGATAGCCATACCATCATGCATAGCGACATCTTCGATGATATTGTTATTTCCGTTGCGTCCGGTGAAACACTCCGACTGAGTATGAGTCTTGATTGTCACTTGAGTACCCACGATCTCAAAATTCTTAAAGTGAAGATAGCTTCCATAAAGATAGAACACACTTATGCGTTTGTTGGCAGGTTTCACGTTCGAGAGGTCAAACACCGGCCGTTCACCAGGATAACCAAAATAACAGATCGGCTTTGTGGCTGTACCGCTTCTACTAAGATCAAAAACACAAGCATATAAACCGTTCACCTCGTAGCCCATTATCTGATTTTGTTTTATAATATAGGTACCACCACGAAAATAGACAGTATCACCTGCACCGACTTTACTCTGAGCAGTATTCAGTGTTGCGAAAGGTTTATCTTTGGTACCCGTATTGCTGTCACTTCCGTCAGTTGCCACATAATAAATTGTGGCGTTGAGTGAAACCGGGATTAGAAATAACCATACTAAAGACAAGATGTTTTTTCCCATTTTTTTACTAATCGTTAAAGACCATAAATAAATCCGCGACAAAATTAATGATAAAGAATTTATGGACTACCTGAAAAATGGCAATATTCTTTTGTTTTTTGACCTTTAGGAAAAAAGAAGGATGAAACAGCCCATGGTAATATAAGAATAAAAACTTCGCAATATATTTTGTATTCCGCTCAACTTGCAGTATCTTTGTAGCGAATTTTGGATATAAGGGTAACCTTAATTTTGACATGTAAAAAAAATAAATATAATGAAAAAGACAATATCAAAACTCTTTTCTGCCGCAATAATCGTGTTGGCCGCAATCAATTTTTCTTCTTGTAACAAACAGAGATTTCATGTCAACGGTGCAATAACTGACGCAAAGGATTCAATACTATATTTTGAGAACATAAGTCTTAAAGGACCGGTTGTTATCGATTCTGTTAAACTTTCGTCAGACGGTACATTCTCATTCAGCGACGATAGTCCTCATGCACCTGAATTTTACAGATTGAGAATCAATGATCAGGTTATAAATTTATCTATCGACTCAACAGAGACCGTCACTTTCAAGGCTAAATATACCACGATGCCCACAGACTATACAGTAGAAGGTTCATACGACTGTTCTAAGATTAAGGAGTTGGCGCTCATGCAGATAACCCTCACCAATAAGGCAATGGCGATAGAAGCAAGTTCCGACCTTGGATCCGATGCCGTTCGAGACAGCCTGAGAGTGATGCTAAATGCATATAAAGATCATGTGAAGCGGAATTATATTTTTAAAGAACCCAATAAGGCTTATGCTTATTTCGCCTTATTCCAGACACTTGGCAACTATCTGATATTCGATCCGAAGAGCAATCGTGATGACATCAAGGTATTCGCGGCTGTTGCCACCAGCTGGGATACATTCTATCCCAAATCCGTTCGAGGACAAAACCTTCACAACATTGCCATCGAAGGTATGAAAAACACCCGAATCGTACAGGCCAAACAAGCTCAGACCATCGAAGCTAGTAAGGTGTCCGAATCCGGAATCATTGATATCTCCCTACCCGACAATCACGGAAAAACCCGAACACTGAGCAGTCTGAAGGGTAAGGTGGTTATGCTCGACTTCCATGTTTTTAGCACGAAGGAATCGCCCGCACGTATCATGATGCTTCGCGATCTATATAACAAATATGCCGCTAAAGGATTTGAGATATACCAGGTGTCACTCGATAGCAACGAGCACTTCTGGAAGACATCCACTGCCGCACTGCCTTGGATCAGTGTACGTGACCCGAACGGCATCGAGTCACAGAAATTGGAAATGTACAACATTACGAAGATTCCAACCTACTTTCTTATCGACCGCGAAAGCAATCTAAAATCAAGGGATGACAATGTGAAGGATCTGGAAACAGAAATTCAAAAACTGTTATAAACATACATAACATGTATGAATTATCTGGATATTATACATTATTAAAATATAAATATGGACTGATTTGCATAAATATTTATTTTTATACAAATCAGTCCATCTTACAATATTAAAGGAAAACACACTCAAACGTTTCATTTTATCATAAAAATGAGACAAAAATACAGTTTTTATCATTCAAACGTTAAAATATCGATGTTTGATATCATATTTATGCGTTTTTGTTTGACAAAATGGAAGTATTTTTGTAATTTTGCAACCAATCTGGTAGGAAAATCAAGTTTTTAATAAAATATATGCGACAAACAATGATAAACGGATTGTACAATGCTGAGTACGAACATGACGCATGCGGCGTTGGAATGGTGGTTAATATCCACGGCAACAAAAGCCACGAATTAGTTGACAATGCGTTGAAAGTGCTCGAAAACATGCGCCACCGTGGCGCTGAAGGTGCCGACAATAAGACCGGCGATGGTGCAGGTATTCTTCTGCAGATACCTCACGAGTTTATTCTTCTTCAAGGCATACCTGTTCCAGAAAAGGGAAAGTATGGTACCGGACTCGTCTTCTTCCCTAAGGACAAGCAAAAGCAGACAGCTATTTTGAGTATAATGATTGAGGAGATAGAGCGCGAAGGTTTGTCACTGATGCACCTGCGCGATGTGCCCACATCTCCGGAATGTCTGGGTGATGCCGCCCTTAAGAATGAACCGGCCATCAAACAGATATTCATTACCGGTGTGACTGACGACAAGGTGGATACCTTCGAACGAATCTTATATATAATTAGGAAGAAAGTCGAAAAACGAGTTGACGATCAAGATTTTTATATTTGTTCTCTTTCGAACAAGAATATCATTTATAAAGGAATGCTTTCCAGCCTTCAGCTTCGCCAGTATTTCCCCGACCTGACCAACAGTTACTTCACTAGCGGCTTGGCTCTTGTTCACTCACGTTTTTCTACAAATACATTTCCTACATGGAGTCTGGCTCAGCCTTTCCGCCTCCTCTGTCACAACGGTGAGATTAACACCATCCGTGGTAACCGCGGTTGGATGAAGGCCCGTGAGACTGTACTCAATAGCATAGCATTAGGTGATACCAAACAAATTACCCCTATCGTACAACCGGGCATGAGTGATTCTGCCAGCCTCGACAACGTATTCGAGTTCTTCGTGATGAGCGGTCTGTCGCTACCTCACGCCATGGCAATCATGGTACCTGAGAGCTTCAATGACAAAAATCCTATCTCTGAGGATCTGAAGGCATTCTACGAATATCACTCTATCCTGATGGAACCATGGGATGGCCCTGCAGCACTGCTGTTCAGCGACGGCCGTTATGCCGGTGGCATGCTCGACCGTAACGGTCTTCGTCCTGCCCGTTACACCATTACGAAGAACGACATGATGGTTGTTGCCTCCGAAGTGGGTGTCATGGACTTCGACCCGACACAGATAGCCGAAAAGGGACGTCTGCAGCCCGGTAAAATACTACTCATTGACACTCAGGAGGGTAAGATCTATTATGACGGCGAAATCAAGCAAAAGCTTGCCAGCGCCCATCCTTACCGGCAGTGGTTATCAACCAACCGTATCCAGCTCGAAAAACTCAAGAGCGGACGTAAAATATCCAATAGTATCGACGAACTCGTACGCCATGAGATCAACTTCGGTTTTGGCAAGGAAGATGTGGACAATACAATCGTCCCTATGTGCGTGAGCGGTCAGGAGCCGACTGCAGCCATGGGTAACGATACCCCGTTGGCAGTGATAAGCGAACGCCCACAGGTATTCTTCAACTATTTCCGTCAGCAGTTTGCTCAGGTAACCAACCCGGCCATCGACTCCATACGTGAGGTATTGGTTATGTCGCTCTCCGAGTATATCGGTCGTGTAGGCACAAACATCCTTACTCCGGACGAGAGCAACTGTAAGATGGTGCGTCTGCCCCACCCGATTCTGACAAATACAGAACTTGATATTCTTTGCAACATCCGTTACAAGGGATTCAATACCGTCAAACTTCCTATCATCTTCGAATGCGAGAAAGGTGGAGAAGGACTGCGCGAAGCGCTCATGGATCTCTGTAAGAAAGCTGAAAAGAGCGTAGACGACGGATTCAACTATATCATCCTCAGCGACCGCGATATCGACGAGACTCATGCAGCCATTCCGTCACTACTCGCCGTCAGTGCTGTTCACCATTATCTGATTTCTGTCGGAAAACGTGTGCAGACAGCTCTTATCGTTGAAAGTGGTGAAATCCGCGAGACGATGCATGCAGCTCTGCTGCTGGGATACGGAGCTTCTGCCTTCTGCCCATATATGACATTTGCCATCCTTGATGACCTCGTTAAACGCGGTGCCATTCAGGAAAATTACAATACGGCGGAGACCAACTATATCAAGGCTGTCAAGAAGGGACTCTTCAAGATTATGGCTAAGATGGGTATCTCCACCATCCGTTCTTATCGTGGTGCAAAGATTTTCGAGAGCATCGGACTTTCAGAAAATCTGCTAAAAGACTACTTCGGAACTTCCGTTTCAACAATCGGTGGTATCGGACTGGAGACTATCGCACGTGATGCTGTTCGCATGCATGACGCAGCCTTCTCTAAGAAGACACACACTGACTTCCTGCCAAATATAGGTCTGTTCCATTACCGCAGGGATGGTATTGACCACGCATGGAACCCCGAGACTATATCTAAACTACAGATATCGACCCGCTTGGGTAGCTATAAGAAATTCAAGGAGTTCACTGCTGCTGTTGACGGAAAAGCTGATCCAATATTCATCCGCGACTTCTTCGATTTCAAGCGCAATCCTATCGACATCAATAAGGTAGAGTCTGTAGAGGACATCGTTAAGCGCTTTGTTACAGGCGCTATGAGTTTCGGAGCTATCAGCAAGGAGGCTCACGAGGCAATGGCTCTCGCTATGAACAAACTCGGTGCCCGTTCAAACACGGGTGAAGGTGGTGAGGATAATGACCGTTTTCATGCAACCGTAGACGGTGTCTCACTGTCAAGCAAAACAAAACAGATTGCATCAGGGCGTTTCGGCGTAACCACCGAATATCTGGTTAACGCTGAAGAGATACAGATTAAAGTGGCTCAGGGTGCAAAACCCGGAGAAGGCGGTCAACTGCCCGGTTTTAAGGTTAACGAGATTATCGCAAAGACTCGTCACTCCATCCCCGGCATTTCATTGATTTCACCTCCACCTCACCACGATATCTATTCTATCGAGGACTTGGCTCAGCTTATCTTCGACCTTAAGAATGTGAATTCGAAAGCCGCCATCAGCGTAAAACTCGTTGCCGAGAGTGGTGTAGGTACTATCGCTGCCGGTGTGGCTAAGGCTAAAGCCGACCTGATTGTCATCTCCGGTGCAGAGGGTGGTACGGGTGCTTCGCCTGCTTCAAGTATGCGTTTCGCAGGTATAAGCCCAGAGATCGGACTCTCTGAGACTCAGCAGACACTCGTCAGAAACGGTCTCCGCGGACAGGTACGCCTGCAGACGGACGGTCAGCTCAAGACTGGTCGTGACATCATCAACATGGCACTGCTCGGTGCAGAGGAGTTCGGATTCGGAACAACCGCTCTGATCGTTCTCGGTTGCGTAATGATGCGCAAGTGTAACCTGAATACCTGCCCTATGGGCGTGGCTACCCAGGATCCTGAACTGCGCAAGCACTTCATCGGGAAAGTAGAATATCTGGTAAATTATTTCACATTCCTGGCTCAGGAGGTTCGTGAATATCTGGCAGAGATGGGCTTCACTAAAATGACTGACATTATCGGTCATACAGAACTCATCACCCTCAAGAAAACGGAGAAGAATTCCAAGGCTTCCATGCTCGACTTCAGTCGTCTGCTCACCAAGGAAGAGGGCAATACATCACTGTATCACACAACAAATCAGATACACAATATCGACAGCGTAAAGGATGTTGAGATTATCAAAGCATCTGCAAACGCTATCGAAAATCAAGAAGAGGTGAGCCTCGACTATGCTATTAAGAATACCGACCGTGCTGTTGGTACAATGCTTAGCGGACTTATCGCCAAGAAATACGGTGAAGCTGGTCTGCCGACCGATACGATCAACATCAAATTCAAAGGCTCTGCCGGTCAGAGTTTCGGTGCCTTTCTCGTCAAAGGTGTAAACTTCCGTCTGGAAGGTGAGACCAACGACTATTTCGGAAAAGGCCTCAGCGGCGGTCGTATATCTGTTCTTCCGTCATCGCGCAGTAATTTCAATGCCGAAGATAATATCATCGCCGGTAATACCGGTCTATACGGTGCCACAAGCGGCGAACTCTATATCAACGGCCGTGTTGGTGAGCGTTTCGGAGTACGTAACTCAGGTGCCATCGCTGTACTGGAAGGTGCAGGTGACCACTGCTGTGAATATATGACCGGAGGCCGTGTGGTAGTGCTTGGTGAGACAGGACGCAACTTCGCTGCAGGTATGAGTGGTGGTGTGGCTTATGTCTGGGACAAAAAGCACGACTTCGACTACTTCTGTAATATGGACATGGTGGAAATCAATCTCGTTGAGAGCAGCAGCGACCAGAAAGAACTTCATGAGCTGATTCGTCAGCACTACCTCTATACCGGTTCTAAACTTGCCCGCACAATGCTTGACGACTGGAACCTCTACGTGGGAGAATTCATCCAGGTAGTTCCTATCGAGTATAAACGTGTGCTACAGGAAGAACAGGTTAAGAAACTGCAACAAAAGATTGCAGATATGCAGAGAGATTATTAATTGAGGTAAAAGGTTTAAAAGAAAAAAGTAAAATGGGAGATCCTAAAGCATTTTTGAAAATACACCGCAAAGAAGCGGGATATAGACCAATCCACGACCGTATACACGATTTCGGTGAGGTGGAGCAAACATTGAATACTAAAGATCGTCAGACACAGGCGGCACGCTGCATGGACTGCGGCGTACCTTTCTGCCACTGGGCTTGCCCTCTGGGCAACAAACCGCCCGAGTGGAACGATGCTCTGTATAAAGGTGACTGGGAGCTTGCTTACCGCCTGCTCAACAGTACCAACGACTTTCCTGAGTTCACAGGCCGTGTATGCCCTGCACTCTGTGAGAAAGCCTGCGTGCTCAATCTGATGGATCATGAGCCTACCACCAACCGTGAGGATGAATGCGCGATCACAGAACACGCATTCCTTGAGAATTTTGTGAGAGTGGAAGATATCGAACGTAACGGCAAGACTGTTGCTGTCATCGGTGCAGGTCCTGCAGGACTTGCCACAGCCAACCAATTAAACCACCGTGGCTACACTGTCACCGTGTTTGATAACAACGAGGCTGCCGGAGGACTACTCCGTTACGGTATTCCAAACTTCAAATTGAATAAGGAGATCATCGACCGTCGTATCAACGTACTGGAACAGGAAGGTATTACCTTCAAATATAACGAGAAAATTGACGTGACCAAGTTGCCTAAAGGCTTCAATGCTTATGTAATCGCGACCGGTACCCCGACTGCCCGCAATCTCGAAATACCCGGTAGAGAATTGAAAGGTATATACCTTGCTCTCGAACTTCTGTCACAGCAAAACCGCATTCTGGAAGGAATAGAATTCAAGAAAGAAGAACTGATCAACGCCAAAGGCAAGAACGTGTTGGTGATCGGTGGAGGTGATACGGGTTCCGACTGTATCGGAACTGCACACCGCCAAGGTTGCAAAAGCGTAACTCAGGTAGAGATCATGCCGAAGCCACCGGTTGACGATAATCCGGCAACACCATGGCCAAACTGGCCGGTCATCCTCAAGACTACATCAAGTCACGAGGAAGGCTGCGAGCGCCGTTGGAACATCGATTCAAACAAGTTTATCGGCAAGGATGGACATGTAACCGGTGTGGAGATTGAAGAAGTGACATGGGAACCAAATCCAGACGGTGGACGTCCTATCATGAAGAAGAGCGGCAAGCCTGAGATTATTCCTTGTGACATGGTATTCCTTGCCATGGGATTCCTTCGCCCAAAGCAACCTGAATTTGCCAAAAACGTATTCGTGGCTGGTGATGCTGCCAATGGTGCATCCCTCGTGGTACGTGCCATGGACAGCGGCCATAAAGTTGCCGACAACATCGATAAATTCTTTGCATAGACATCATAGTACCTAATATAAAGATGACACTGGGAGACATAGTTCTCTCAGTGTTTTTTATTTTAGATTGATTCCACGATTCTCATTAACGTTCTGACTGACAAAGACTAATCCGTGGAGACAACTTTACGGCCAACCTCATGACACGCAATGATGGACATGTTTATCTTATCACCTTGCATCTTCATCACCGTACGATACTTTTCTTTGAGATTAGAAATCCATATCCATCAGCTTATCAGACCTCATCTGAAAACATAGCTCCTTCTATTTTCCCCTACAGGGGTAGATGTCTTCCCCTACAGGGGAACATCTTTTCCCCTGTAGGGGAAAATACCGAGAGTTATGCTTTTGGATATCTAAAGCATTATCCCGGAACGACATACGGTACATGATCGGATCAGGTGCAAAAACGCCTCGGGAATCAATCGCAGACAATCAACTTCCAAAAGCTTTGATTCCACGCCAAAAGCACTTTATTTCAGACATTTAAATGGTTTTGTGGAATCAAAACAAAAAGAGAAACAGTATTATTATGTAAATAATGCTTAATACAACAGACAAGTTGAACAGGATTTTCGTAACTTTGCATATAAATAAAAATGTTATGAGGAAACGCAACTGGCCAGCAAGCTTATCATTGGCATTCGTATGCTTATTTGTTACGCTCTCATTTGGAATGGGGGCTAAGCAATATAACCATACCCGCGAGATGATTATAGCCAACCTTAACGCAGCCCTGCGTGAGGCGGTGAAGATACATGCAGACAACTGGCTATGCCGCGATACCATCCAGTCATACACCAAACTGCAACAGCAGATGGGGGCTGCCGTTACGGTCCACGCATACGACAACATTTTCGCGGAAGCTCTGCCCGAGAAACGATTCAAACGTGATGCGGGTATACAAATGAGCGTCATGAATATCAATTCCAGGAAAAGAGAAGAAGCACTGGCAGAGAATACCGATAATGGCTATATCATGAGCGACACAATCATGCTGATGAACAATGCGAAGGTGGCTGATGCCGCACTGTCGTTGAGAGGTTACGTGTTCTGCCCGTTTATGAACGTCATTTCAATGACAAATATGACGGCACCAACAGTTCTTCTCACCATTGCATTCTGTTTCGGTGGATTATATTTCTATTTCAGAAGGAAATACTCGATAAAGAAGGAAACGGGAACCAACAGTCTTGACAATACTAATATCATAACCTTCGGCGACCTAGCACTAAGCATCGATGATAGTTGCATATACGATCTTAACCGCAGGAGGTTGAATCTCACGCCAATGGAATACAGCCTGATGGAAATGTTCTATAACTCTTCATCCCATTTCTTATTGAAAAAGGAAATATGTGATACACTTTGGCCCGGAAAGGATAATGCCGACGAGACGCTTTATGCACTCGTACGCCGTCTAAAACAGACACTTGCCGAGCGCAGCAACGTTAAAATCAGTGCTGTCCGCGGAAGAGCCTACCAGCTGGATCTTAATCAAATAGTCTGAAAAACTCTATCACCCCCCTATTTTTATCTTCCCAAAATTCTACATTTTTGTAATAAAGTTGTAATATTGGCTACATATTTGTAGTCTATTGGTGTTCTTATATTTTGCAACTCATTCACAACCAACGATATACATCAGTGGCACGCTTATTGTATTAATGATTATTATTATAAATAGTATTAATTATTAAATAATAAGAATTATGCAGTTAAGTGCCAGAAACAGTATTAAAGGTAAAATTGTGGAAATCACACTGGGTATTGTCACCGCAAAGATCAAGTTAGATATTGGCAATGGGAATGCAATTGTGTCAGTAATAACTGTGGATAGTGTGAAAGAAATGGGCTTTAAAGTTGGCGATGAAGCTTTTGCAATATTCAAATCAACTGAAGTGATGATCGGAATATAATGAGAAAACCATACAAAGTGGGGGCAAGCGTTGTTGTCTATCATGAGAATAAGGTTTTTATAGGACCTGATCAATTTGCTTTAATAAGGCAAATTATCGATGATGGCTCAATGAATGCTGCCGCCCGCCACTTGGGTTTTTCTTTTCAAAAAACATGGCAAATGGTTACCAAGATGAATGCGTTATCTGATAAACCTATTATTATAGTGAAACGAGGTGGTAACAATGGAGGAGGATGCTTTGTTAGCGAATATGGTAAGAAGATGTTTGAGCTGTACGCAAAACGAGAACTAGAGGTTATCAAGGCCTTAGCTCAATCTGATAATGAATTGGATAGCCAGCTATTTTGATTTTTTTTGTGTTACGTTATCTTTTTATGTATAACGGTGTACTTTAATTAGGATAATAAATTAAGATAAGATTATGGAAAAGGTAAAAATGATTATGCTTGTAACAGCACTTTCCAGTGTATGTGGAGTAACGGCACAGACTGTTACTGTGGATGGTGAATTCCGTCCTAGAGTGGAAGTAAGAGATGGTTTTAACCAACCTTTGTTGAAAACTGAAGATCCACTAACCGTCGCAATGCAACGCACTCGTCTTGGTGTCTCATTCCAAACAGGCCTCTTGTCCACGAAGCTGACTATTCAGGATGCTCGCACTTATGGAGAAACAGCAATGACATCAGAAGCCTCAACAACAAACGCCTCGACTTCTATTTTTGAAGCCTGGGCAGATATGGTTCTCATACCCGGTGGATCTGTACGAATAGGACGGCAGGCCTTAAAATACGATGACGGACGTCTTTTTAATAGCCCGGCATGGAGTAACACAGGAACGTCTCATGATATGGCTTTGATGAAATATGCCATTAATGACTTTCAGGCAAATGCGGGATTTGCATACAACAATAATACAGCCGGCAAGAGTGAAACCTATTACACCCCTGTATGCACATATCGCTATATGGGATTTTTATGGATGAACAAAGTGTTAGCTAAAAATATGAGTCTTTCACTCATTGGCGTTGATGAGGGCGTGCAGGATACTTCAGGAACAGCAGGCAACACATCAAACTACAAAAAAGTCAATATGTATCACACATATACCTACGGTGGTTATCTAAATTATGGCAGCACGTCAACTCCCTTGTCACTGGAACTTACATATTACCACCAGAGCGGAAAATCGAGTACAGGCAAAACGATGGATGCATCATTGGCTGCCGCGAAATTAGGATGGAATCCTTCTACATATTTAAATCTAAGTATGGGATGTGATTTATTCTCGGGTGATGACAATTCAAGCGATGGAACACAACATAATTTCAGAAAGTTGTACGGAACAAATCATAGTTTTAATGGATATATGGAGTACTGGACTACACCTCCTACTCAAGGATTAGGTGACTATTACATGATAGCATCAGGCAAAGCCACACCAAGCTTAGGATGGGAAGTTGCCGGACACATATTCAGGAGTATGAAAGATGTGAAATACGCATCTGACGGAGTTGGCAAGTCATTAGGATCGGAACTTGACCTTACTCTAAAATACAAGATGAACGAATGGGCAAATGTTCAAGGTGGCTATAGCATTTATTTTACGACAAAAGAAGTAAAATATCTTAAGTTGAAAAACGCTAAGGCAGATATTTATACTCCTCAATGGTGCTACGTAATGTTAACAATTACACCGGCTTATTTAAAGAATCTATTTACAAACGATAAAAAATAATTGATGATGAAAAAGATAATTTTTATTCTAGTGCTTGCCATGACTGTAGGTATGGCGTATGCACAGACAATAAATGTAGCGGCAGCAGCCAACCTGAGTTATGTGATGGAGGAAATAAAAAGTGCTTACCTTAAAACGAATAAGAACGCAAAGATTAATATCATATATGGAAGTTCCGGCACATTGACACAACAAATATCAAATGGAGCCAATTATGATATTTTCATGTCGGCAGATGATGAATTTCCTTTGGCACTACAGAAGAAAGGCCTTACTTATGGTGGAATGAAGATCTATGCATACGGAAAACTTGCTTTATATAGTACCGTTGTTGATGCAAAGAAAGGGCTTGCTATTCTTAATGATCCTGATACAAAGAAAATAGCGATTTGTAACCCTTCAACAGCTCCTTATGGTAAACGTTCTGTTGAGTTATTGACTGAACATGGTATGTACGACGCATTAAAATCAAAGCTTGTCGTTGCAGATAACATATCGCAAGCCGCCCAGTATGCATTTACCGGGAATGCAGATATTGCATTTGTTGCGCTCTCATTGACATTGACACCTGAGATGCAGGCAAAGGGAACGACCTATATATTTAATCCGAAAATGTATTCACCAATTAAGCAAGGTTGTATTTTGATTAAAAAGAGTTCTGTCAATACAGGCGCAGCTAAATTCATGAAATTCTTCACGTCATCATCTGCTGATGCTATATGGGAGAAATACGGTTATTCTCTACCTGAATAAATTAAAAGATAATGCATGGATAGTGATTTCGTACAGACACTCTGGTTAACAGGAAAGTTAGCAACTCTGACTACAATAATATTACTATTATTAGGGTTACCATTAGCTTACATATTAGCGTATAAACATTTTAGGCTCAAACCTATTGTGGAATCGCTGATAAGTATGCCAATGGTGCTACCACCAACAGTACTGGGCTTTTATGTTTTAATAGCATATAGTCCTCAAAACGCTTTTGGAAAATTTCTGGAATCCACATTACACGTACGTTTAGCTTTTAGTTTTGAAGGAATCCTGGTTGCCAGTATTATTTTCAGCATGCCATTCATGATACAGCCGTTAGTAAATGGTTTTGAACTGATACCGAAGAGTTATCGTGAGGCTGCATACACACTGGGGAAATCACCATTCACCACCTTTCTGAAAGTACTGATGCCAAACATACGTCCGTCGATATTGACAGCAGTGGCAATGACATTTGCACATTGTATAGGTGAATTTGGTCTTGTGATAATGGTTGGAGGAAATATGCCGGGTGAAACCCGCGTGGCTTCTGTTGCAATCTATGACGCAGTTCAGCAAATGGATTATGCTACCGCTAACCGATATTCCCTTATATTATTCTTGATATCATTAGCTATATTGAGTTTGATTTACGGATTCAATGGTAAGAAAAAAAGAGATGTTAGAAATTGATGTTAAACGAAAGATGTTGACCTCTGAGGGAGTTCACACCTTACATATAAAGGAAAATATTGATGCGCATGAGTTACTTTGTGTGTTTGGACGATCCGGTGCAGGTAAAACTACATTATTAAGAATGATAGCAGGGTTAACACAACCACAAGAGGGATATATCGCATTTAATGGCACAACATGGTTTGACTCAAAAAACAAAATCAATGTTCCTCCTCAGAAAAGAAATATTGGCTATATGTTTCAGAATTACGCTTTATTTCCAAATATGAATGTCGAGAAAAATATTATTTTCGGTCAAAAGGAAGAAAATCAAGACGAGATCGAAAACCTTCTTACTATTTTTGATTTGCAGACATTACGGAAGCAAAATCCAAATAAACTATCAGGAGGGCAGAAACAACGTGTTGCACTTGCCCGTGCTTTAGCTTCACATCCTTCAATCCTATTACTGGACGAGCCTTTGTCCGCTTTAGATATGGAAATGCGAATGTCTCTGCAGCGAGAAATAAATAAAGCCCATGAAATATCGAACGTGCTGACCATTCTTGTTACTCATGATGTTGATGAAGTCTTTGCTCTGGCTCATAAGGTATTATTAATAGAGAATGGTAAGATAGCAAAATGCGGCACTCCCGGAGACGTCTTTTCTGAGGAAACCTGGGCTAGGGCTTCGAGACTGTTGCATGAAATATCTATTTTAAGCGATTCTCTATATGGATAGGAAACAGAAGATACAAAAACGGTTTTTTTTATTATAATACCTACATTTATGTAGCTTTCTAAAATAGGTTTTTCACGTCGATAGTGAAAAGCCTATTTTATTTATAATTTATTTCTTCCTGACTGTCAGTATATTACATTCATTTCTCAGTGTCTATATTTCTATCATATTTCTTTTTGGCATGATAATTGACTTACTAACAATGTATTAGTTTATAAATTTTAAAATTATGATGAGAAAGATTGCAATTTACGGTAAAGGTGGTATAGGTAAAAGCACCACTACCCAGAACACAGTAGCCGGTTTGGCTGAAATGGGAAAAAAAGTAATGGTTGTAGGATGTGATCCTAAAGCAGACTCAACGCGTTTACTTTTACACGGTCTTGCACAGAAAACTGTGTTAGATACACTCCGTGATGAAGGAGAGGACATTGACCTGGACGATGTAATGAAAGAAGGTTTCGGCAATACCAATTGTGTTGAAAGCGGCGGTCCTGAACCTGGAGTAGGCTGTGCCGGTCGTGGTATTATCACCTCAATCAATTTGCTAGAGCAACTGGGAGCTTATGACGAAGACAAGCACATTGACTATGTCTTCTATGATGTGCTTGGCGACGTTGTTTGTGGTGGCTTTGCAATGCCTATCCGTGATGGAAAAGCTGAAGAAGTGTATATCGTATGCTCAGGAGAGATGATGGCCATGTATGCAGCTAACAACATTTGCAAGTCAATAGCAAAATTTGGTAAGGTGGGAACAGTACGCCTTGGCGGTTTGATATGCAATTCACGTAAAGTGGATAACGAAGCACAAATGATTCAAAAATTTGCCGAACGATTAGGAACTCAGATGATTCATTTTGTTCCTCGTGACAACGTTGTCCAACATGCAGAAATTAACAGAAAAACCGTCATCGATTTTAGCCCTGAAGAAAATCAGGCTAATGAATATCGCGAACTGGCCAAGAAAATTGATGGTAATACAAACTTTGTAATACCTAAACCAATGAAAATGGAGGAATTAGAGGAGTTGCTAACAACATTCGGAATAATGAATTAAATAAATAGGAGGACTAAATTATGTTTTTGATTAGAGCGATTATTAGACCAGAAAAATCAGTAGTAGTAATGAAAGCACTACTTGATGCAGGTTTCCCGGCAGTAACAAAGATATCCGCTTACGGACGTGGAAAGCAACGTGGTCTGCGAGTAGGGGACGTGACTTATGACGAACTTCCTAAGGATATTCTTTTAATGGCTATATCTTCGAAAGATAAAGATTTTGTTGTCGAGACAATCGAATCTTCGGCACGTACTTCACCATCAGGGCACTTTGGTGATGGTAAGATATTTGTAACCCCGATAGATGAGATTTACACAATCAGTAGCGGCAAAAAGGAAGTATAACCACGAAAAAAACCCGATATGAAATCAATTATAGCGATTATAAGAATAGCCAAGATGGCTGAAACAAAGGCTGCTTTGAGTGATGCGGGCTTACCCTCATTTACGGCAATACCGGTGTTGGGACGTGGTCGCGGTCATGGCGATAAGGAAAAGGCGGCCCAGATGGGTATAGAAGATGACGAGATGAAGTCTTTCATTCAGGAGTCACCTAGATTGAAATCCAAAAGAATGATTATTTTGGTTGTTAGTGATGAAAAGAAGGAGCTTGCTGTAGAAACTTTGATAAAGGTTAACCACACAGGAAAAAGTGGTGACGGCAAGATTATAATAACTAACACTATCGATTCTGTCAATGTACGTACAGGAGATAATGGCGACAAAACATTGGATTGATTTAAATAGGAACAAATTATGTCAGAAGATAAAACAAAAGATTTAGACCTTTCTAAATTCAAAGAAGAAATTTTAGAAGCGTATCCGTCTAAAGTAGCAAAAAAACGTGCTAAGTCAATAGTTTATAATGATCCGGAAGATAGGCCTGTAATACAAGCCAATGTTAGAACCGTTCCCGGTATTATAACTCAGCGCGGGTGTACTTATGCCGGATGTAAAGGTGTTGTGCTTGGACCATCACGGGACATCGTCAACATTACACACGGACCTATCGGTTGCGGATATTATTCTTGGTTGACACGTCGTAACCAAACACTTCCGGATGGTCCCGAAGATAGCAACTACATACCTTATGCATTTTCTACAGACATGCATGAAAAGAATATTGTTTTTGGTGGCGAAGATAAACTGAAGCAGGCGATTCGCGAAGCTTATGAATTATTTCATCCTAAAGCAATTGCTATTTTCTCAACCTGCCCTGTAGGACTTATCGGTGATGATGTTCATCGGGTGGCTCGTCAAATGAAAGAGGAAATTGGCAATGGTATTCTTATATTCGGATTTTCATGTGAAGGTTATCGAGGCGTTTCACAATCAGCCGGTCATCATATCGCAAATAATGGATTATTTAAGAATCTCATAGGCCTTGATGATACAATAGAAGGAAAATATAAGTTTCGTATTAATCTGTTGGGTGAATATAACATTGGAGGTGATGCTTTCGCACTTGAGGCTATCTTCGAGAGATGTGGTTTACAGCTGATTTCGACGATGAGTGGAAATTCAACATTACAAAAATTTGAACGCGCCCATACTGCCGATCTAAGTTTGGTGATGTGCCATCGTTCTATTAATTATGTTGCAGGTATGCTTGAGACAGCTTTTGGTGTTCCATGGATCAATGTTAATTTTATTGGTTCTGCAGCTACAGCCAAGTCATTGCGCAAAATTGGTGACTATTTTGACAATGAGGAGTTAAAGGCCAGAATCGAGAAGGTTATTGCAGAAGAAGAGATAAAAGTAAAAGATGCGATCAAAGATATATATCCAAAAACAAAAGGTAAATTATCGATGTTGTTTGTTGGTGGTAGTAGAGCTCATCATTATCAAGAATTGTTCAATGAGTTGGGGATGAAGACAATTTCTGCGGGTTATGAATTTGGTCATCGGGATGATTATGAAGGACGTCAAGTAATACCAACAATACGGATTGATGCCGATTCACGTAATATTGAGGAAATAACAGTAACAAAAGATCCTAGATACCGCGAACGTAAAACACTGGAGGAACTTGAAGAAATTAAGCAGAAGGGTCTCGGATATAATGAATATGAAGGTTTGATGTCTGAAATGGAAAAAGGTTCATTAGTAATTGATGACTTGAGTCATTATGAGATGGAAAAACTGATAGAAATGTATCACCCCGATATCTTCTGTGCAGGTATTAAAGAGAAGTTCTGTGTACAAAAGATGGGTGTACCTTTGAAGCAGCTACACAACTACGATTCAGGAGGACCTTATGCTGGATTTGAAGGTGCTATCAATTTCTATAAGGACATAGAACAAATCGTCAGCTGTTCTATATGGAAGGAACTTAAGGCTCCTTGGGAGAATTATGATTATGTAGAAGCTGAATATGTTGGATAATAATTAAAAAGAAAGGAAAAATATATATGTTATTAAGACACACTACAGCTAAAGAAATTGACCGTAAGGCTTTAACTATTAACCCGGCCAAAACTTGTCAACCAATAGGTGCAATGTATGCAGCACTTGGTGTTCATGGATGTTTGCCCCATAGTCATGGTTCGCAGGGTTGTTGTTCTTATCATCGCAGTGCATTGACACGACATTTTAAAGAACCGGTAATGGCATCAACAAGCTCTTTCTCAGAAGGCTCTTCAGTATTTGGAGGATCATCGAATCTGACTCAGGCTATACAGACAATATTTACAGTATATAATCCAGATATTATTGCTGTTCATACAACATGTCTTTCTGAAACCATCGGAGATGATTTAAATTCTATCGTATCTAAAGCCCAGGAAGAAGGTTTGATTCCTGAGGGAAAGAAAGTCATTTACTGCAACACGCCCAGTTATGTGGGTTCGCATATAACGGGTTACAGCAATCAGGTTACCGCTTTGGTTAAATTTTTCAGTAAGTCAACACCACGTAAACGCAATGTCATTAATCTAATCAATGGATGGATGGAACCGAGTGACCAGCGTGAAATCAAACGATTGGCTAAACTTATGGAAATTCGCACCATCATGTTTCCTGACATGACTGACTCACTAGATACTCCTCTTACAGGAACCTACAATATGTTTCCTAAAGGTGGAACAACTCAAGAGGATTTAACTGCTACAGGAGACAGTAAATTTAGTATCGGAATAGGTCATGATTGTACAGAAAATGCCTGTGTGAAACTTGACGAAAAATGTCATGTAAAGTATGATGTCATAGATACACCTATAGGTTTAAAGGCAACAGACCGTTTCATCATGAGTTTAAGTCATCATGCAGGATTGGGGGTTCCAGATATCATTAACGATGAGCGAGGACGATTGCTTGATATGATTACTGATAATTCCAAATATCTGTACGGGAAACGAGTAGCATTATTCGGTGATCCAGACATGCTCGTACCTCTTGCTGAATTTTTGATATCAATGGACATGAAGCCCGTTTATGTAGTGACAGGTTCTGAAAGTAAATATTTCAATGAAGAGATGGGTAAAATGCTCAAAGATATTCCGGGAGCAAAATATATGTCAGGCGAGTTGGCGGATACCTTCCGTTTGCATCAATGGATAAAACAAGAAGGTGTGGACATGATCATGGGTAACACTTATGCTAAATACATAGCACGCGATGAGAATATCCCATTGATACGTATAGGTTTCCCTATTGCTGACAGACCGGGGCATAACTTCTTCCCGATAACAGGCTACGTCGGTGCTACAAATATGGTGATTAAAATACTAGACGCCTTTTTGGAGAAGCAAGACCAGACTTGTCCTGAAGAGAAAGTCGAGTTCCAATTGTAAAAAGTATATTATGGGGTATATTTTAAAGGAAAGAAAAAATCAGGTTTCGGTAGCAGGAAGCTGCTCCGAAACTATTGATTGCAACAAAGCCAGCCTTGCCGGTTCAGTTAGTCAGCGAGCATGTGTCTTTTGTGGTTCGAGAGTAGTCCTATATCCCATTGCAGATGCTTTACATCTTATTCATGGGCCTATTGGATGTGCCGCATATACATGGGACATACGTGGTTCCTTATCGTCAGGGCCACAACTTCACAGGCTTAGTTTCAGTACGGATATACAGGAACGTGATGTGATCTTTGGAGGTGAGAAGAAATTGAAATCTGCACTAAATGAACTTATCAATCTTTATCAGCCTAAGGCCGCTTTTGTATACACGACATGTATCGTTGGAGTTATAGGTGATGATGTTGAGAAAATATGCCAATTAGTGGAACAAGAAAAAGGTATACCCGTCATTCCCGTTCAGTCCCCCGGTTTTCAGGGGACAAAGAAAGACGGTTATAGAATAGCTTGTGAAGCCTTGTTTAAGTTGACTGGTCGCATCAACAAACCAACTCCACCACATAGTATAAATATTCTAGGTGATTTTAACCTTGCGGGTGAGTTGTGGATGCTTGTCGGTTATTATAAGCAAATTGGAGTGAATGTAAATTGCTCTTTGACAGGTGATGGGCGGGTTGAGGATATAGGCAATGCTCATAACGCGTCACTCAATGTTGTTCAATGTTCCGGTTCCATGAGTTATTTAGCCGTAATGATGGAAGAAAAATATGGAATTCCATGGAAAAAGGTATCTTATTTTGGAATAGAAGACATGAGTGAAGCTTTATATGAAGTCGCACGTTTCTTTGATGATCAGGAGATGATGGAGAAAGCACGTGAACTTGTAAGAAAGGAATTTGCAAGATTGATGCCGATGCTGCAATGGTACAAAGAGCGTCTTGCCGGGAAAAAAGCTGCAATATATGTGGGAGGCGCATTTAAGGCAATTTCTTTGGTAAAAGCTTTGAGATTAATAGGAGTTCAGAGTGTGATAGTGGGTTCTCAGACCGGAACAAAAGAGGATTATGAAATAATCAGAAAGCTATGTGACGAGGGTACTATCATTGTTGATGACTCTAATCCTGTAGAATTAAGCCATTTCGTTAAAGAAAAAGGAGCAGATATATTTATAGGCGGGGTGAAGGAAAGACCTATTGCTTTTAAGATAGGACTTGGTTTCTGTGATCATAACCATGAGCGAAAAGAGGCTCTTTCGGGTTATGATGGCATGCTAAACTTCGCCAAAGAAATCTATTCTACAGCAATGTCACCGATATGGCAATTCACTAAGAAATAAAAAAATAAGAAGGGGAGGTATTTATGGCTTCAGTGATAACAGAAAAAGATATAAAACACAAATATTACGTGAGCACGCGTAATGCGTGTAAGTTATGTGCACCATTGGGAGCATGTCTGGTGTTTAAGGGTATTGAAGGATGTGTACCAATGGTACACGGTTCACAGGGATGCGCCACTTATATTCGCAGATATACCATAAGTCATTTTCGTGAGCCAATGGATATAGCATCAAGTAACTTTAGCGAACGAACGACCGTTTATGGCGGAAGTCAAAACTTTATTACCGGTATAGATAACGTGATAGCCCAATACCATCCTAAAGTGATGGGAATAGCATCAACTTGTCTTGCTGAGACTATCGGTGAAGATGTTCCGGCTCTCATTCGTGATTATCAGGATGCAAATATTGATAATAAAGATCTTCCATTATTTGTATTTGCTTCTACACCGAGCTATTGCGGAAGTCATATAGATGGATTTCATCATGCTGTTTTAGCAACTCTGTCATCAATGGCCGACAGTGGAAAACAAGGTGTTCATATAAATATCTTACCGAGTATGGTGTCACCTGCAGATATGCGTTACCTTCATGAAATAATCCAAGAATTTGAGATCGATGCTGTCATCTTTCCAGATTATAGCAAATCGCTCGACAATGTATTCACTCATGAATATCAACTCATACCATCAGGTGGAACGACAATAAAAGACATACGCCGAACTGGTACAGCTAAAGCTACAATCGAATTTGGTACAGTATTTGCCAAGGCCAGTACGCGCGTACGCGCTACAAAAAATACTCCTACAGCCGGAGAATGGTTGCAAGAAAATCGTTATATACATAATTTCCAAATGCCGTTACCTATTGGCATAAATGCATGTGATCATTTTTATAATACTTTATGCGAAATTGGACATAAAGATATGCCCGAGAAATTTATAGAAGAACGGGGACGTTTAGTTGATTCCTATGTCGATGGTCATAAATACGTGTTTGGCAAGAAGGTAATGATTTACGGCGAAGAGGATTTGGTTTTAGGATTACTCTCCTTCTGTAAGGAAATAGGATTGGAGCCTATACTTATTGGTTCCGGAGGAAATAGCGGCAGCATGCGTAGAGAGGCTTTTAAGATATTTCCAGAGTCGGAATTGACTTTAAAAGTGATGGATAATTGTGATTTTGAAACAATGAATGAGGCTTTATGTACAGTTTCTCCGGATCTTATTATTGGTAACAGCAAAGGATATTATATAAGTAGGAAACTTAAAGTTCCTCTTGTAAGAGTAGGATTTCCTATACATGACAGATTTGGCGGCCAGCGCCTGCATCATCTAGGATATAAAGGTACTCAAGAGTTGTTTGATCGTATTGTAAATGCCCTTATTGAATACAAACAAGAGAATTCACCAATTGGTTATAAATACATTTAGAAAATGACATTGATAAAAAAAACAAAAATAGAAGAACATCCATGTTTTAACAAAGATGTTATGCACACAAATGCCAGAGTACACCTCCCTGTCGCATCAAAGTGCAATATACAATGTAATTATTGTAATCGAAAGTATGACTGCATTAACGAAAGTCGTCCGGGAGTAACCTCCTCAATGCTTACCCCCAAGCAAGCCGTAGAATACTTACGTGTTCTAAATTCAACAATGGAGAACTTGAAAGTAATCGGTATTGCAGGCCCGGGCGATCCTTTCGCTAATCCTATTGAAACAATGGAAACATTGAGACAATGCCATGAAGCTTTTCCTGATAAGATTTTCTGTCTCTCAACGAATGGATTGGAACTTGAACCTTATATAGACGAAATAGCAGATCTTGGTGTTTCTCATGTCACTATTACTATCAATGCTGTTGATCCATCCATAACAGCTAAAATTTATAAATGGGTGCGCTTTGAACGTCATGTCTATCGCGGAGAAGTAGGTGCAGATATCCTGATGAAAAGGCAATTGGCTTGTATTCCTAAACTTCATGATAAAGGAATCATTGTCAAGATAAATAGTATCATTATTCCTGGAGTGAATGATGAACATATACCGGATGTGGCAAAAACCTGTAAGGAACTAGGTGCTGATATCATCAATTGTATACCTATGCTACCTACAGAAGATACGCCATTTGAGTCTCTTGGTGAACCTGATAAAGCCATGATTTTCAGGACTCGCACTAACGCATCGGAATATTTGCCTCTGATGGGACATTGTGCACGGTGCCGTGCTGATGCTGCGGGATTATTAGGACAAGACCTGAAAGACAGTAACATATTACTTAAGGAATTTGCCTCACGACCGGACATCGATATCACAGATCGCCCTTACGTGGCAGTCGCAACCAATGAAGGTCTGCTGGTCAATTTGCATTTAGGTGAAGCAGACAGTCTTTCCATCTATGAGAAGAGCCCTAATGGATATAAATTGATTGAGAAACGTAAAACACCTGCTTCGGGAGGTGGCGATCAACGTTGGCTGGATATGGCACATTTACTACATGACTGCCGGGCACTTCTGGTAAGTGGTATTGGCGGAAATCCCCGTATCATAATCGAAAGTTGTGGCATTCATTTGATAGAGATGACAGGACTGATAGACGAAGGGCTTAATGGTATATACAAAAATGTTCCGATTCGAAGCATAACAAAACAGGAGGCTTCCGGATGTGGACGAGGTAAGTGCGGCGGAAACCGTGAAGGTTGTGCATAATGATATTATCAATATAAAAAAACAAATAAAATGAGAAAACCACAGTATCACATTTTGCTTTGCAATTCATATAGATTGACAGGGCAGACACAAGGAGCATGTAATGTAAAAGGCGCAGCCGATTTATTGCCTTATATTGTCGACGAATGCGCAGACAGAGGACTTGACGTCACTGTTACGACCACAGCATGTATGAACAACTGCTCGCAAGGTCCTATCATGGTAATCCACCCATTGAATGCTTGGTATGGAGAAGTTGATACCAAAGCTAAAATAGATGAGATCCTTGATGCATTGGAAGATGATGAGGCGTGCAAGAAGTATCTAATATCAGATTGAAACAAGCATGAAATGCGTAAACCCTATTTTATAGACACAACATTAAGAGACGGTGAACAGGCTCCAGGCTTAGCATTCTCTCTGTCACAGAAATTGGCTTTATGCGAATTGCTCGACAAAGCCGGAGTGCCTGAACTTGAAGTTGGCATTCCGGCAATGAGCGAGAATGAAGTTAACGATCTGGCTGCGATAGCCAGACGTAACTTCCATTTTAAAAGACTAGCTTGGTGCAGAGCTAATGAACGGGATATACGTCAAGCTGTTTGCAGTCATGTAAACGGAGTGCATATATCATTTCCCGTTTCACCAATTCTGCAAAATGCAATGGGCAAGAATTCCGCATGGATTCTACAAAGATTAAAAGAACTGATTTCCCTATCTTTGTCAGAATTCGAATATGTTACTATTGGTGCACAGGATGCCGGTCGTGCTGATATGGAATTTCTGAGAGAATTTGTAAGTGAAGCAGAGCTTTGTGGTGCATCTAGAGTAAGACTTGCTGATACAGTTGGAATACTGAACCCTTTTTCGACCAGTCGATTAGTACAAGAAGTGCATAAATATGCACCTTTTTTAGAGATAGAAATACATGCTCATAATGACCTCGGCATGGCCACAGCAAATACAGTGTCAGCATATATCTCAGGAGCTAGCTGTCTTAGTGTAACAGTCAATGGTATTGGTGAGAGAGCCGGTAATGCAGCCTTAGCAGAGGTTGCAATGGCTCTGAACTTATCCGAGAATATTGATTGTGGTATTAATACTGCAATTTTGTCAGAATTATCATATTTATGTGCTGAAATCTCTCATCATACGATATCTGTGGATAAACCAATAGTAGGTAGAGACGTGATTCGTCACGAAAGCGGAATACATGTGAATTGCCTTCTTAAAGACCGGAATACATATCAGTTATTTCCTGCAGCTATGGTTGGTCGTCAGGAGTCTGATTTCGTTTATGGTATGCATAGTGGAAAGGCTTCCATTGAACATTTTTTCAATGCCCACAAAATGAATGTGGATGAAAAAGTATGCATCAAGATCCTGGAGGAAATAAAAACAGAGTCAAATTTGCAGGGAAGGGATCTTAAGGAACATGAGATTTTCGAAATATATAACAAAATTAAAATATAAGATTATGGATAATGAGATGAAACCAATTGAAGAGATGAAGCTCAATGCTATCAGCACGTTTAAGTTTGCCGAAGGGTATTACAACTTTCTTGTCAATTCATTATTACAGAATAGCAAATTCGGTAATGACGTAGTGTATGGAATCATTGCAATCTGTTTTGAACGATTAATTGTATCGCTGATGAGCAGTTATAATGAATTCCCAATAAGTCATACTCCTGTCATGTTGTTTAAGTATGCCCGTTGTATAGAAACTAGATTAACTGAGGATATTTTCGATACGGCAAAACTTATAAATGGTTTTGAATCCATCTGTAACCTAGACGGTTTTGGATATAGGACACCTGACAATAAAGAGATCAGGAAGATGATTCTCGGATTAAAACCTTTATATAAATTAGTGTCAAACAGGATCAATCAAGAGATTTAGACCAGAAGTACATTGTAGGTTCACAATCTTTGAAGCCAAGTCTGCTGTATAAGCTTTGAGCAACATTGTTGTCGCAACGCACCTCCAGTGTCACTTTGCAGTATTCCTGTTTCTTTGCATATTCTATCAGATAGGAAAGAAAAAAATTCGAAAGATTTTTCCCACGAAAAGGTTCACTGATAAAGAAATCGTGTATATATAGATATGGTTTCACTTTGAATGTTGAGAAATTCACGAAACATGTTGCAATTCCTGCTCTGACATGGTCGACAACCAAGAAAAAACAGACTGCCGATGCCTGGCTTTTTAAACCATCTATTAATCTAGACTGTGCTTCTTCATAATGTCCATGAGTTTCTCCACCCATGGGATGAACCATGTATTCGTTTATCATGCTCGCATAATCAGAAGCTTGCTCATGATTGTTAAAGTCGCATATTTCAAATTCCATCTGCATCTTGTTTTTTAGTTTTATACATTTGTTGTTCTATTCCGTATTTTTTTACTCTTATACCAAACATTCGTTCAGTAATTCCCAACTGTAACGCCGATTTTGCCATATTACCATTGTTCTGAATTAATGAGTCGATTAACGTTTGGTTTTCCAATCGTCCAAGTATCATCTCCAATGTGCCCTTTTGCTGAGTATCTGTTGACATCGCAGTCTGTAACGTGGGAGGAAGATTTTGTGCTCTTATTACTCCATCCCCACTTAGTATGCAAGCTCTTTCAATACAATTTTCCAGTTCACGGATATTTCCCGGCCAATTGTAAACCATCAGCATGCTGATGGCTGTTGTCGTAATTCTTTTAATGTCCTTATGCAACTCCTGGCTAAATTTATCAATAAAGAAATTAGCAAGTATGGGGACATCATTGATTCTTTCACGAAGTGGCGGTACAAAGATTGGAAAAACATTGATACGATAATACAGATCCTCGCGGAACTTCCCCTCGCTGATTAGTTCTTCCAGATTCTCATTTGTTGCACAGATTATTCTTACATCCACTTTAATCGGTTTGGAACTTCCAATTCGTATTATTTCTTTTTGTTGAAGCACTCGTAGTAGTTTCGCTTGTGTCGAAAGTGTCATCTCACCAATCTCATCCATAAAGATTGTTCCGCCCTGAGCAGCTTCAAAGTGACCAATTCTCTGCTTATCAGCACCTGTGAAAGCACCTCTTTCATGTCCAAACAATTCACTCTCTATGAGATTCTCAGGTAAAGCAGCGCAATTTACCTTAATAAATGTATGCCGTTTTCTTTCGGGTGCACAGTTTAATTGTATTGCATCAGCTATCAATTCTTTTCCCACTCCACTTTCTCCTCGTATCAATACCGTTGAATCAGTTGGGGCTACACTCTGAATCAAAGAGAATACTTCGTTCATTTTACCGCTTTTCCCTTTAATATGACCTGGATTAATATGTGTGTTTAAGTCTCGTTTCAGATATTGGTTTTCCTGCTTTAGTTGATCCATCTCCTCTTCATATTCCTGCAGCCTATGTAAAGCTCGTCCTATCATACTTCCGAAAACCTTGAGTAACCGTGCATCTTGGTCAAACATATAATTCTTTTTATAACATTTCAAAAAAGATAAAGAACCTATTATTTCATGTTTGTATACAACAGGGGTACTAATAAAAGAATAATCAAAACCATCTTCGACAACAGGTCCGTGAGTGAGATTATGGAAAGAGGGTTCATCCTTTACTTTATGCACAAGCATGGCACGCCCCGTAGCAATTACTTTACTTGTCAGGTCGTCATCTTTATAAATCACGCTTTCCCTATCTTCTTCAGATATTCCAAACCCTGCAGCAATTGTTATCTGGCCGGTATTACGATTCTGTACGGTTAGAATTGATCTATTTGCATTTAAATGCTTGCTAAGTATTTCCAATGCAAAATCTAAATCTATATTCTTTTCTCCGAGCATATCACTTAACTGCAACAATAAGTCAAGCTCTTTCCTGCCATAACAAGCGTCTCCTGAATAATTACACGTTTGTACCATAAGAATGTGTTTGTTTTGTCGTTTTGTAACTAAAAATTGGATAATGCAATCATAAACGCAACAAAAGTACAAAATATTAGTAACATTTGCAATCATTTTGACAAAAAATAAGTATTATGACGTTTTAAATAACAAAACTTATTCTATACTATCAGAAATAACATCATTTGATAACAATGTACCGATATCTTAAATAAAACGGCTGAATTACAATCAGATAATATGATATCAGCGAAATATCAGACAAATATCAGCATCTTTTCCCGATAATTTATCATTTATCTTATACTTTTGTAGTAACGACATGAACTGAGGCAAAAATATGAAGTATTCTTTCATCACTATTTTCATTGTTATTATCTCGTTGATATACATAGGATTCGTAAGGTCGGAAAGAGATTACAGACCTTTCGAAGAAGTACTTGAAGAGATGATAAACACATCGCGACTGAAAACATATAAAGACAATGTTTTCGGTTACGAGGCAAAATATCCCAATTTCTTCGAGAAGGAGTCCGACTCACTTCGTGAATACCCGGGTGATGCAAAGTTCAGTTTCTCAAACGTTATTCAGATTGACCTTGAAACAACAGTAAGCCGTAACTGGAGTGCAAATGTCAGAAGCGGTATAGACTCTATCGCCCGTAAGCTTCATGCAAAGATCAAGACCATAGATAAAGACAGCTTTATCCTTACAGGGCAGTTATACGAGGATGATCATGCCACAGAGGGCTATAGTTTCTACAGTAAATACGTCGCAAAAGACAAACTATGGCTGGCTTACAGTGTCTATTACCCAGACAGCTATAAAAAACCTATCAAACGGCTGTTTGAGATTATCGACGGTTGGAAACCCTATAAAGAATTTAAACCACTAAAGAATAAATTAATATGAGAAAAAAGATGTTATTCCTGTCTCTGATGATATGTTTCAATACTTCTTTTGATTGCAAAGGACTTTTGTATGCGGCAATAATATCCGACAACACGGGTGATACCAAATTAAATATAGCCAGCGGATATGATTCTTCACACCAGGATGAAGCTGATATCAGTATGTCTTTTGACAATAACTTCAAGACTATGTATCACTCAAATTTCAATAATTCAATATCGAATTATTTTCCAATAACGCTCATCTACAGATTTGAGAAATCGGAGAAAGTGGATTATCTACTATATTATCCCCGTATTGATGGGAACATAAATGGGAACTTTAACGATGTGGACATCTATGTAAAAAGAACAAAACAAAAGGAATTCGAGAAAGTAATGAGTTATGATTTCGAAGGAAGTTGTGATTTGAGCGAAGTAGATTTCAGTCCTGCACTCGATTCGGTGACAGAAATAAAGTTTATTGTACGGTCCGGCTCCGGTACAGGGCAAGGATTTGCATCTTGTGCGGAGATGAACTTCTACAGGAGAAACGGTGAAATGGGAACTTTTCCTAAAGACTTGTTCACGAATGAGACTTGTTCAGAACTACAACCTGCCATAACTCAAGAAACAATAAATAATGAGAAGGACTCCCTTTTTCGTAATCTTGCGACCCTAATGCAAAGAGATAACTATCAACGGGAATTTAGAATACAGGAGTTTAAGGCAACGATGAATCCGGACATACAGGCCAAAGAAAACGCGTGCACACCGTTCAGTCGTTTGGATAACCCTACAGGCATTATGGCTGAAGAAGGTAAACCGTTCATCTTCTTTGCAGGAAAGACTAATCATACTAAAGTGTTATTATGTATACAGAATCTCGATGCTCCGAAAGGAGAAGATGGTTATGGAGGAACTTGCTACCCGGTACACGAAGGAAAAAACATGATTATACCCGCTGAAAGCGGACTGACATATTTGTTATATACGTCGGCACAACCTGACACATGCCAACCAATAAAGATTCATTTTGTTTCTGGCAAGGTTAACGGATACTTTGATCTATCAAAACACGCCTCAGAAAGATGGAAGGAGTTTTTATCAAAGGCTGGCAATAAATATTTCGACGTGCTGGGACGATATATACACTTCACCTTTGAAACCGATGATTTCCGGAAATACGTGGCTGACATAGTCCCTTTGATAAATCTCTACGATTCCATCGTAATACATGAACAGGAATTCGAAGGGCTAAGAAAGTATAACCGCATGATGAAAAACCGTATTTACGTCAATACCAGTAGTGTCGAAGGCATTCTTTTCTCAGCCCCCTACCATATCGGATTCGGCAAAGAATATATTTCCGAGAATCTTGACCTAAACGAGATACGTTCCGGATGGGGATTTCCACATGAACTGGGCCATCAGTTGCAGGTACGTCCGGCAATGTTGTGGAAAGGAATGACAGAAGTGACTAACAATATCCAATCGATGGATGTACAGCGATGGCTTGGTAACCCTTCCAGATTATTAACAGAGGTCAAAGAGAACTACCCTAACGCATACGAAGGAGCTATGCATCAGGCCTTCGTTCTGAAGAAACCGTATTCCCGGATTGAGGATGTATTTTGCCAGCTCGTTCCTTTTTGGCAGTTGAGATTATACGAAATGGATATTCTTGGCAAACAAGATTTCTATATGAACCTGTATGAAGAAGCTCGAAAATTACGTGAAACAGAAATGACCAATGGCAAGTTACAACTGAATTTTATCTATCTCTGTTGCAAATCGGCACATCAGGATCTGCGCCCATTCTTCAAAGACTGGGGATTTATGCAACCTATACATACGATCATAGACGATTATGGAAAAGCTGATATGATCATAACAGAACAGGATATTGACGAGATCAATAGAAAGATCGAGGCTTTGAATCTCAATGAGATTCCGGATGATATCATAAAATATATCACTGACGGAAATATAGAAATAATCAAGCAGAAAAAACCTTCCGTTTTCGGCACTATAACATACAATTCCACAACGCACACTTTCAAAATGAAAGGTTTTAATAACATTCTTGCTTACGAATTATACTGTAACGCAAAGTTGGTATCAACATCTCTGACAGATAATATCACATTGCCCAATAACCTAAAAATAGGACATCTGCAAATAATAGCACGTGGAGTAAACGAGAACAAGACAATAAACGTATCATGCATCCGAAGAAGACATTAAAAGAATAAAATAAGATGATAGTCAACATCCTAAAAATCAACAGTTCTGCCACTCTACGAAGAATAAAACGTACTCGCCACTGGCTCATTCTCATTTCTTTATTTACCATTTCGTCATCCTGCTATTGCGAAAATCATGGTGAGGGAATCTCTGATAGGGTGTATTTTCATATACCAAAAGATTCACATATGCTTATTCTTTCTGTGATGTTAAATGATAGTGTCCAAGCTAATTTAGATTTTGATACAGGTGGAAGACTGGACTTAGATTCGACATTCTGTACACAAAACAAGATAGATCTTGGAAAATATAATAAAATGATTTTGTCCCGAGTTGCATGGGTAAAAGACATCCATGAAGAACGATATTACACATCGCCACTGAGGGTGAAGATAGGAAACACTCCCTTAATATACAATAAATATATGCAGGGAGAATACAAGAGCATAGTTGACGGTGATGCGGATGGACAGATAAACTTCCCTGAAGATGATTCAACTCATGTGTGGGAATTGAATTTTGAAAAAGGATACATACAAATATATTCAGATTCCTTATTCAAAGTTTCCAGTGGAACAAGTTTCTTCCCTATGGAGATCCACAATGGACGATATTTTGTAACTATGCCCATCTCAATTGTTTTTCCAGATGGTAACAAGATAAAAAGGAAATGGAGATGCCTGATTGATACAGGAATATGTTGGGATATTGCATTAATTGACAATGCTCCAGAAGTAAATATCCTTAATCAACAAAAAGATGCTGTTTGGACTTATGATTTTAGTGGCTATAATCGTCGATACAATTCAACAGCTACAGTCTTTGACAAGTTTAAAATTGATTCACTTAGACTATACACCTTTTCATATAAAGTCGAAGCTCTTGCAAAATATATTTTAGGTACAAATTTTTTGAAACATTTTAATCTCTTTTTTGATTTGAAGAATAAACGATTAGGACTACAACCTGTCAATAACTATCAGCGAATTCTTCGTCCTTTGGCTTGTCGTTATCATTTTAGAATAGAAACAAATAAAAATGGTAAGAATATTATAACCCATATAGGCGACTATGAAAAGAACTATATCAAGAAAGCTGGCTTGAAAGTAGGTGATGAAATTATCTCTATAGATGGAATTGATTACAATAAAATTACAGTTTCAGAGGGTGACAGAATAATGAAGATGGATACGGTAAAATATCAGATACGCCGACAAGGGAGAATAAAAGGAATCATAGTTCATACCGATAAAAGCGAAAAACAAGGTGATTAAGAAACTAAAATACCATTTAATTATGAAGAAAATCATATTATTTATAACACTCTTCTTAGGCTTATCTCAAATTTGTAAGAGTACTGATGCACTTCCCGTAGGAAAAGTATATTTCCATATACCAGATAATTATCCACATATTGTTGTGCCTGTGTTTATCAATGACAGTACTCAAGCAAATCTGATGTTTGATTCAGGAGGAGGAGGAGTATTATGGTTAGATTCAGCCTTTTGTGTACAAAATAAAATTAAAAATGATAACGAATTTATGTATAATGGTGGAGTTGCATGGTCTACAAGTAGAACACCATTCCATCTTAGCACCACCCCAATGGATTTAACTTTCGGGAATCTGCATGTTACATACAAACAACATGAAATATTAGATTGGAAAGGGTATATGGGGCCGTATGCACCCGACGGTATGTTTGGTATTCCGATAGATGATACGACACATGTATGGGAGATTAATTTTGAAAAGGAATACCTCCAGATTCATCCCGGTTCATCATTCACGGCACCGGAAGGTACGACCTTCTTTCCCATGAAAGCTAATGGAGGGAGCTTTCTTATAACGATGCCCATTACAGCCAGATTTGCTGACGGAAGCGTCATAAAGGGCCGTTGGAAAAGCCTAATTGACACCGGATCACATCAAGATATTGATTTGGTCAATGATGCTCCTGAAATTAAAATACTAAAAAAGCGGAAAGATGCCGTCTGGATCTATAATCCCAATGGATATAATCGTTGGAATGAAGTGTCTGCTACTGTATTTGATAAATATCACTTGGATTCATTCAGACTATATACAATTCAGAATAGAGTCATTGGTGATGTTAATTATGTGATAGGAATGAACTTTCTGAAGCATTTTAATGTCTTCCTGGACCTACAGAACAAACGTCTAGGGTTACAGCCATTAGAACATTTTAGAAGGATAAAAGACTCATTGGCACCTCCTTATCATTTTAGCACGAAAAAGAATAAATATGGAAGGAATATCATTGCCCACATAGCCGACTATGAAAGTAACTATATAAGAAAATCCGACCTGAGATTAGGAGACGAGGTCATCTCTATTGACGGGATTGATTACAACAAACTGACATTGTCGGACGAATACAGATTTATGAAAATGGATACCGTAAAATATAAGATACGCCGACAAGGGAAAATAAAAGTATTCATTGTGCATGTCGATAAGAACGAAAAACTAGGGGATTAAAAAACTAAAATACCTTTTAATTATGAAGAAAATCATCTTATTTATAACACTCTTCTTTGGGTTGTCTCAAATTTGTAAGAGTATTGATGCGCTTCCCATCGAAAAAGTCTATTTCCATATACCAGATAATTATCCACATATTGTTGTGCCTGTGTTTATCAATGACAGTGTTCAAGCTAATTTGACTTTTGATACAGGAGGAGGATTATGGTTAGATTCTACTTTTTGTGTACAGAATAAAATAAAAATTGATAACGAATTTGTGCATAATGACGGAGTTGCATGGTCTACCAGTACAACACCATTCCATTTTAGCACCACTCCAATGGATTTAACTTTCGGTAATCTACATGTTACTTACAAAAAGCATCAAATATTAGATTGGAAAGGGTATATGGGGCCGTATGCACCCGACGGTATGTTTGACACGCCGATAGATGATACGACACATGTATGGGAGATTAATTTTGAAAAGGAATACCTCCAGATTCATCCCAGTTCATCATTTACGGCACCGGAAGGAACAACCTTCTTCCCCATGGAAGCTGATGGAGAGAGTTTTCTTATAACGATGCCCATTACAGCCAGATTTCCTGACGGAACTATCATAAAGGGCCGTTGGAAAGGCGTGATTGACACCGGAGCACATCGGGATATTGTTTTGGTCCATGATGCTCCCGAGATTAATATGCTAATGAAAAGGAAAGATGCCGTTTGGACAACCAACCCCAATGGATATTACCATTGGAACGAAGTTTCTGCTACTGTTTTTGATAAATACAAGTTGGATTCACTCAGACTATATGTGACTCAGAATAGAGGAGGTCTTGATGACGGTGTTAATTACGTGATAGGAGTGAACTTTCTTAAACGTTTTAATGTTTTTCTAGACTTAAAAAACAAATGTCTAGGATTACAGCCATTAGAACATTTTAAAAGGATAAAAGACTCATTGGCACCTCCTTATCATTTTAGCACGAAAAAGAATAAATATGGAAGGAATATCATTGCCCACATAGCCGACTATGAAAGTAACTATATAAGAAAATCCGACCTGAGATTAGGAGACGAGATCATCTCTATTGACGGGATTGATTACAACAAACTGACATTGTCGGACGAATACAGATTCATGAAAATGGATACCGTAAAATATAAAATACGTCGACAGGGGAAGATAAAAGTACTCATTGTTCATATTGATAAGAACGAAAAACTTGGGGACTAATATATAATCTTTAAATAACTTCTGTATGATACATACGGTAATCTAGACACGTAATAAAATCATTAATCAAAATTTTTATATGAAAAACATGTAAGGTTTCTACAATTATTGTATCTTTATAAGTAGAAACAACATTAAATGGAAGTTAACGAGCAAAAACTAATACAAAGCATCCTTCATGGCAACACTGAGCGATATAGATATTTCATGCAGAAGTATGGTACGCAGGTGCTGGCTCTAATTGTCAGAATGGTGAAAGACAGGCAGGATGCTGAAGAACTGACACAGGATGTCTTTGTAAAGGTATTCAATGCATTGTCCGACTTCAGGGGCGAAGCTTCATTCCGAACGTGGTTAATGCGTATAGCCTATAACACCGCACAAAGTTATCTCCGCAAACATAAACCGGGAATAATTAAGTTAAAGGACGATGAGCAGTTTTCAGAATCTGTGAATGATAAAGATTTGGATGATGAAGAAAAAGAACTCGATGAACAACGAATCATGCAACTGTACAGTGCTATAGATTATCTTTCGCTTGACGAGAAAACCATCATCACGCAATATTACCTTGAGGAGGTATTACTGAAGGACATAGCTTTCATAATGGACATTGAACCCGGAACGGTTTACACTCGACTTCACAGAATAAAGAAGAAACTTCATAACATGATTAAACGTACAGAAGATGAACAAAGAAGATAAAGAAATACGCAAAGCGCTGAATATTAAATACCCTACTCCACAGTTTCAACAGAAAGACTGGCAGAGCGTGGTGATCAAGCGAATATCCAACAAGCCTGCCAGCAGGAGGCATATCGGCTGGTGGATAGCAGCAGCGGTAATGGCCTGTCTTATACTTTTGACATTCACTTTATGTCCAAAAACTGATATAAAAACCGTATCGAGCCGTCAAATCATTGCGACCAATAATTCAAGACCGGAAAAGACGAAACAGCCAATCATAAGATCTATCAAACAGAAGATTGATGACAAGCCTATAGCAGTTATTCAACAAAAGCATCATCATCAAACTCATGTCAAAGTATTAACCAACACTACCATGACAGAAGATGAGATTGCTTTCGCTATCAACAAAAACAAAGAGGACTTCAACCGCCAAATAGCTTCTTTTTATACCGACATAGAATCTGATATCGAGAAATACAACAGGGACGATGATATCAAGGGGCAAATATCTTCCATCTATTCAGAAATAAATTTAGAAATAGATAAACTCAACAGGGAAGTAACTGCCCAAAATGCAGAAGTCGCTCGTATGATGGTTCAATTACAATATGAACAGAATGCAAAAGCAACAAACAACCAATGATCCGGAATAATAGTGATCATAAGATATAAAATACATAAATAACAATAATATGAAAACAAGAAAACGAATATGCATGATTGCATTATTGATGTTGTTGCCTTTTACAGCGATAGCACAGGAACACGTAGAACAGATGTTCTGGAACAAGTGGCATACTACACCGCAGTCTGATTCTATAATCAAGGAGACGAATTCCGTTATTGGAGAATTTGGAAAGGGTTCCAATAAGACCAAAGTACAGCAAAGAGCTGATCTCGAAAAAATCAAGCAAGCCTTCGAGACAGACAAAGGTGTAGCCAAGGTCTTTATATGCTGCCTTCTTGATAAACCCACTGCACAAGACAAAACTTGGGAAATAAGTTATAAGACCTTTGCTGGTGAAGAAGGAAGAACCTTCACTCTCGGTGAAGCACCCTACCTAAACTACTATCTAATGATAGTTGGCGATAACAGTAAACAAAAGACGTGGGCTATCGGCTGGTATACAACACCAGAAGGCGACATTGAAGGTAAGATACTTTACGTAAAAGGAAGTGATTTGTCAGTGGTAAGTTCTGACAATCAGGATTACAAGCGAAAATATGAAATGACAAAGGATATCATGAATAATTCTTTTATGAGAGCAAGACAATATGAGGCACTAGCTAATTCCTCGAGAAACATCAATGAAAGCGAAGACTATTCAAAAATAGCCAATGCCAGCAGAAAGAAGGGCGAAAAATATGAACAAAAAATTTTGAACAATGATTTCAGTAAGGATCCCAACAATTCAGACTGCTTGAAGACATTTGGAGAACTACAATCCATGTATGCAAATGTGACATTAATACATAACATAAAAGACAAGCAAGATACAGAAATGTTAGCTTCAAACCTGATGAAAAAAATGGTATGTCTGTTTCAGGAATGGAGTGAGGTTGACGATTCCAACGCCTACATGTGCATCGAGGCGCTGAGCAAACTTAAAATAATGATTTCAAAGAATGTGGATTTTAGCACAGATCTCAAAAGTGTTCAAGCATCCCTTTTGGACATCGCGATAAAATATGCAGAAAACACTTTACCTACTCAGCAAAAATAATGACATGCTTATTTAGCAGAGATGTTGATAACAAGTTGTCTCCACAATTTTCATTAACAATCTGACTATCAGAAGATAATCCGTGGAGGCAACTTGATAAGCACAATCCTTGAGTAGGATTACAGATTTTTTTGCATACTTCTGTATTCATTATGGTAAGACCTCTCTCATTCAGATAAGTAAATTAAGTCCAAACGATGATTGGACAACATCCGAAAACATTACATTTTCTATTTTCCCTATAGGGGCACATCTTTTCCCCTGTAGGGGGAGATGTTTTCCCCTACAGGGGAAAATACCGGGTGGCATGCTTTTGGAGGTTTAAAGCTCCCTAGAAGAAACAGATCTTATATATAATCGTATTTATGCTTTATTTCCTCCTGCATGCAGGTTCATTACCGTTTGGCGCCAGGTTTTTTTTCGGATGCTGATCTTAAAGCGAGATTCGGCAACATTAATCATCTCATCACAGAAATCCATCCGAAGTCTGACTTCACGCAGTTCGCGTTCAAGACGGGCTATCTTTTGCTAGATCTTTTCACTATTACATGAAGCTCTCGGAGACGATTCTTGGAGATTTTCTTTCTTTGCGGAATATATTGAAGGAATCATATGAAAGTATTCTTTTAATGACCTTGTTCCATTTGCAAAGATACAAATCAAAAACGAAATCGTTTGTTCTCTAACGTTTAAAGTTTCTGAAATCTCACTTGTTGATAAATACTGCTCATAATAAAGACGTAACGTTTCTTTAATATTTGCATCGCGTTCTTCTAATTTTTTCATTGTTGCTCTCATGTTGAGGGTCAACTTTTTTAGGACAAGACAATTGGTTTTTTATTTTTGGCCATCATCGTCACACATGCGGGTGTAACTAACATGATATTAATCAATTATGGATCGGATTCATTGAGGCGTACAGTCACATTTTGTCATGGTGTCGTCACAGCAGATTTGGTGTTTTATTCTTCCTATTTATGTTTCTTTTTTTAGCGTCACTCAGTCATTCTTATTGGTTGTCAGTTAGTTATAGAGTTCTAAATCTTTCGATCCGTCATCAACTGTCATGCAGCCGTCATAGACGTTCAAGATAAGGAGGTGCTGCCGGATCTGATCGAGGTATATCGGCGAACCGAAAGAGTGTAAGGAGCTCCCTGAAAAGCTAGGTTTTTCACCTGCTCAACTATGCACAGGAGGGTGCTCTGCACTGCTCCGAGAGTCGGAAAGCTAGCTTTCTGATGACGGCTCCATGACGATATATGACGGTCGACGTCGTCTTTGTGTCATACAATCATGCAGAATATCTGTTGTTTCTGCCTTCCATGACGGAGTGACGGATGTTTTTAAAAATCATTTTGGGTGGAAAAGCCGGACTAGGTCATTCCCCGATTTAGCGTCTTATGCCGGTAATGGACTGGCAGTGCGTAGTAGCGGTACTTGAAGGTGCTCTTTATTTCCGTGAACATAGCTCTGACCTTGGAGGAGCATATCTCTGGAAGGCAAAAACAGCAGAATATGAGTTCGGGAGCGATGCTCCAGTGGTTCGTTTTGATACCTCTCAGACAGGTTCTCTGTACCTTTGTGTGACATTCGGGCATCATTTTGTGATTGTAGGGACGGTCGTTATTTAACGCTATAATACTGTTGATCAAATGGTTATCATGCCAAGTGTGATGACAGAGGTGGTTTTTCGAAAAGCTGTTTTGAAAGGCCGGGGCCAGGTCAAGCCCCAGTCTCGTGCCTAATACCGAGAAGGGTCTGGTTCTCGCTGTACGAGGGCCAAATACTACGGGATCTAATATTTCCAATCAACCGAATTTCTGCCTGATATCTTCCATAATAGCCATCAGCTCCTCTTCCTTCGTGGCGCGGAGCATGGCAATACGTGTCTGCCGTAAATCAGGAATACCTTTGAATATAGGACTGGTAGCAAGATCTGATGATTGGTATGTTGATGGGAGGGTTCTTCCGTGTATCGTAAGTGCTTGAATACCGCAATCCTGGAGTTGTTCTGCCAGAGTTGGTATTATGAGTTCGTCAAATGCATTTATCATCATGACAAATAATAAAAAAGTAAAAGGGGCTTCACCATCATCGGCGCAGCCCCTCGATTGTTATAAACAACAACTCAATAGTTCGTCTTATTTTGTGTATGCCTGTTCATGAACACCCTTTACGGCACGTCCGCTAGGATCATTCATATTCTTAAAACTTTGATCCCATGCCAGAGCTTCAGCTGTTGAGCAAGCAACACTAGGTATGCTAGGCACGCTACGGGCTGCATTGTCACTTGGAAAATGTTCAGCAAAGATTGTACGATAGTAATACTCCTCCTTGTTCTGTGGAGGATTGATCGGGAAACGCTCGGCAGCATGGACCATCTGTTCATCGCTTACCTGATCGCTGGTAATCTTCTTAAGGGTGTCTATCCAGTTGTAACCGACACCGTCGCTGAACTGCTCCTTCTGTCTCCATACCACGCTCTCGGGAAGGTCACCGACAAAAGCCTCACGGACAATCTTTTTCTCAACAGTATTACCGGGACACATCTTTGCTTCAGGGTTTGTACGCATAGCAACATCAAGGAATTCTTTATCGAGGAAAGGCACACGGCCTTCCACGCCCCAAGCAGCAAGGCTCTTGTTGGCACGAAGACAGTCATACATATATAGTTTTGACAGTTTCCGGACGGTTTCTTCATGGAATGCCTTTGCGTCAGGAGCTTTATGGAAATAGAGATATCCTCCGAAAATCTCATCAGCACCTTCACCACTGAGCACCATCTTGATACCCATACTCTTGATGACACGCGCAAGAAGATACATTGGGGTACTGGCACGAACGGTAGTGACATCATAAGTCTCTATAAAATATATCACATCATGGATAGCATCGAGACCTTCCTGAATGGTATAGTTGATTTCATGATGCACGGTTCCGATGAAATCGGCCACCTCACGTGCTTTAGACAAGTCAGGTGCTCCCTTGAGCCCCACGGCAAAGGAGTGCAAACGAGGCCACCAAGCCTGTGAATCACCGCCATCTTCCATACGTTTATGAGCGTACTTCTGAGCTACAGCACTAATAACAGAAGAGTCAAGACCACCGCTAAGAAGCACACCGTATGGCACATCACTCATCAACTGACGTCTCACGGCATCCTGCAGTGAGTCATGTATATCTTTTACGCTTGAACCGTTATCCTTGATTTTATCATATTCAAACCAGTCACGGGTATAATAACGTTTCATCTTAGCCTCTTTGCTCCAATAATAATGACCGGGAAGGAACGGTTCGTATTCATCACAGTTACCTTCGAGAGCCTTCAACTCACTGGCCACGTACACCTTACCGTCTTTGTCTTTACCTATGTAAAGAGGTATGACGCCGATGGGGTCACGTGCAATGAGGAACTCATCTTTTTCAGCATCATAAAGAGCGAAAGCAAAGATACCGCTGAGGTCTTCGAGGAAGTCGATACCCTTTTCACGATAGAGCGCGAGGATTACCTCACAGTCGCTACCTGTCTGGAAATCATACTTTCCGGCATACTGTTTACGAATGGACTGATGGTTATATATCTCACCATTGACAGCAAGTATCTGTTTCTTGTCAGGACTGAACAACGGCTGCTTGCCCGATTCCGGGTCAACAATTGACAAACGCTCATGAGCCAGTATTGCCGAGCCTCCACAATAGATGCCGCTCCAGTCTGGACCGCGATGACGGATCTTCTGACTCATACGAAGAGCTTTCTGACGCAACTCAGGCGTCTGCTCCTGAATATTAAAGATAGAAACTATTCCACACATATTACTTTTTATTTTTGTTGTCGTTTGCAGTTTATTAATTACATTTTGCTAGAGAAATCGACTGCAAAGTTAGCATTTTGTTTTATAATTACATTGTTTCAACTTCAAAAAGATATTTAATCCTGTTGAAAATTATAATTTGTTAGCATATTTAAATATTTAATTCCAATAAATAATCACTTTTTTTTATTTAAAAACTGACGATAAGATAAAAGGTGATTCCGTAAAACGGAACCACCCTCTCTCTCAAATTAATTCAGACAATTTAGCTTTTGTGTATCTTAGTTATAAGCGTTTTCACCATGTTCGTAGATATCAAGACCTTCTTCCTCAACACGAGGTGTCACTCTTATGCCAACAAATTTATCAACGATCTTAAATAGTATGTATGTTATTACCGCGCTATAGACAATTGCAAAACCAGTAGCGATAAGTTGAACTCCCAGTTGGTGCCAATCTCCATACAGTGCACCCTGAGCTCCTCCTGTAATTGCCTTAGTGGCAAACACTCCTGTAAGTATAGAACCAATAATACCACCGATACCGTGTACTCCGAATGCGTCAAGTGAATCATCATATTTAAATCTTGGTTTTATGACCGCGACCATAAAGAAACATACAGCACCTGTCATAAGTCCAATAACACTAGCACCTAAAACGCCCACTGACCCAGAAGCCGGGGTGATGGCTACCAATCCTGCTACAGCTCCAGTGCAAACACCCACTGTTGTCGGTTTGCGATTCACGACCCAATCGATGACCATCCAAGTAAGTGCAGCCACACATGTTGCTACATGCGTAACCAGGAATGCATTTGCATCCAGACCGTCAGCAGCTAGTCCGCTACCGGCATTGAATCCAAACCAACCCAGCCATAGGAAAGCGGCTCCCATAAATACGAATGTAATGTTATGTGGAGATATGGGTTTCCCAGGTTTGTAATCGCTTCTTTTGCCAAGCATGATGGCCATAATGAGTGCGGAGACACCTGCATTGATATGTACTACTGTACCACCTGCAAAGTCGATCGCTCCCATCTGCTGAAGCCAGCCGCCACCCCATACGAAGTGAGCCATTGGGTTATACACGATGATTGACCACAGAATGGTGAACAACAGGAATCCTGAGAAGCGGATACGTTCTGCAAATGCACCGATGATCAATGCCGGTGTGATGACTGCGAACATACACTGGAATAATACGAAGACGATTTCAGGAATGTTAGCAGGAGTTGTCAGTGATGAAGGTGTGACCCCGTTGAGGAACACCTTGTCGAAGCCACCAATAAAGAAACTCAGAAGGCCTCCACTCTCTTTAAATCCTGTGCCGAACACCCAGCTGTAGCCGAAAGCAATCCATAAGATGCTTACAACAGCCACACACGCTAGACATTGCATGATGAGACTCAGCACATTCTTCTGACGGACGAGGCCGCCGTAAAAGAGGGCCAAACCCGGGATAGTCATCAGCATTACGAGTATGGTAGCCATAAGCATCCATGCAGTGTTTCCACTGTTGATGGTAGGGGTTACTGCTTGTGTTGCGCCTTGCGCGAATGTCGCCATCGGTATCGCCACTGCGGTTACTAGGGATGCTAATATTTTTTTCATATTCTGTTTCATGTTTTATGTTTGTGTTGTTATTATCCGTTGAATTGAATCTATTTACTTCTCCTGCTCAGCATTATAAAGAGCTATATCTCCTCGCTCACCTGTTCTGATTCTGACAGCATCATCCATCGGGATAACAAAAATACGGCCATCTCCTATTTCACCGGTCTGAGCGGATTTCTGGATAGTAGCCACTGTCTTCTCGACATTTTTATCACGCACCACCACATTAATTAATGTACGTTCAATACAACTCGTGTTGTAAGATACACCACGGTAAATTCTCGCCTGACGCATCTTGCCTTCTCCCCGAACGTCGTAGTACGAGAACCACTCAATGTCGGCAGCAAGTAACGCTTCTTTTACATCCTCGAATCTAGTCTTACGGATGATTGCTTCGATTTTTTTCATATTACCTCTTTTTAATAAAACAATGTTATAAATATCACTTTGCTATGTTTCGAGTGCAAATGTATGACATTTTGAAACATAAAACAAGAAAAACATATCAAAAAGATATCACATTGTTGTTTAATTTATACATTCGTACAAATCTTTATATTTTTGTTTTAAAATGAAAGTAATTTGCACAAATTACTTTCATTTTGTAATTACGTGCTCATGAATGCAAATTTTATACAAATTATACTTAAACAATCACAGAAAGAAATTCTGAAAATAACAGTTTGATTTTAGCTTCAATTTGAAAGAAAACATATTAAAAAATACATAATTTGTAACTTTTTTGTTTTTTACGCAAACTTTGTAAGTAAAAACCATTGAAATTCAAACAATTTGTCGTATCTTTGTCGCGAAAACAATCAAAACGAAAGAATAAAGGTAAAAAGCAAACCAAAATGGCAACAATAATTCACTTCACAAAGATGCACGGAGCAGGTAACGACTATATATATGTTAATACCTTATTATATAATATACCTGACGTAAAGGCTGCCTCAATGACATGGAGCGCATATCATACAGGCATAGGAAGTGATGGGCTGGTGCTTATCGGCAAACCGACAACTGACGATGCAGACTTTTCGATGCACATCTACAACGCCGACGGAAGTGAAGCTATGATGTGTGGCAATGCATCGAGATGCATTGGAAAATACCTTTACGAGAAAAAGATTACAGACAAGACAACTATAAGACTCGAAACATTGTCAGGAATAAAAGTTCTCAACCTGCATGTAAATGACGGTATCGTTGAAAGCGTAACAGTAGACATGCTGGAACCTCAACTTGAAAACGAAAAACAACTGGCAATAGAAGGAGGTTCGATGACTGAAGGGGAGATCAAGACCGAAGACAGAACGTTCGCAGGAACATTCGTATCAATGGGGAACCCACATTTCGTCATTTTCGGAGAGGAACTATCAACCGAGGAGATTAAGAAATACGGCAGATTACTAGAATATAATTCTATATTTCCGGAACGATGCAACATAGAATTTGCCAACAAATGTCAGGACGGAAGCATTAGAATGAGAGTATGGGAACGTGGTAGCGGTATAACAATGGCCTGTGGAACAGGTGCCTGCGCCACAGCAGTGGCTGCAGCGGTTACAAAACGTGCAGGACGAAAAAGCCGTATAGTTATGGACGGTGGAGCTCTCGACATAGAATGGAGCGAGAAAGACAACCACATATACATGACCGGCCCCGCTGAATTCGTATTTGAAGGTGATATAAACTTATAAACAACAATAGAAGAAGCAATTATGGCATTAGCAAACGAAGAATTTCTAAAGTTACCGAACAACTACTTGTTCGCTGACATAGCAAAGAAAGTAAATGCTTTCAAGGTATCACATCCGCACGAAAGGGTTATAAGCCTCGGAATCGGCGACGTTACGCAGCCTCTGTGTCCTGTGGTTATCGAAGCCATGCATAAGGCCGTGGACGAAATGGCGATAGAATCATCCTTCCGCGGTTACGGACCTGAACAGGGATACACATTCTTGCAAGAAGCTATTATAAGAAATGACTTTGCACCACGTGGCATTCATCTGGAACCCAACGAAGTGTTCGTCAATGACGGCGCTAAGAGTGATACAGGAAACATCGGCGACATACTAAGAAAAGACAATAGCATCGGCGTCACCGATCCTATATATCCTGTATATATTGATTCCAACGTGATGAGCGGTCGTGCCGGCATCCTGAAAGATGGGAAATGGAGCAACGTGACATATATGCCTTGTCTGACCGAAAATGACTTTGTGCCTAAGATACCTGACCATAGGGTGGACATTATCTATCTGTGCTACCCCAACAACCCAACAGGTACTGTCATCAGCAAAACAGAACTAAAAAAATGGGTTGACTATGCACTCAAGAATGACACCCTCATCATGTATGACGCAGCTTACGAGGCGTATATCCAAGACCCGGAGATTCCCCATTCAATATATGAGATAAAAGGAGCAAAAAAAGTGGCTATCGAATTCCACAGTTTCTCAAAAACAGCAGGATTTACCGGTATACGCTGTGGATACACCGTGATACCAAAAGAGTTGACCACAGCTAAACTCGACGGAGAGAGAGTTAAACTCAACCCGATGTGGAACCGCCGCCAGTGTACCAAGTTTAATGGCACCAGCTACATTAGTCAGCGCGCTGCCGAAGCTATCTACACTCCCGAAGGAAAAGAACAAATAAAGGCGACAATAGATTATTACATGACTAACGCCAAGATTATGCGTAAGACCCTTACAGATATGGGAATTAAGGTATATGGCGGAACCAACGCCCCTTATCTATGGGTTAAAACTCCCGACGGAGCAGGCAGTTGGCGCTTCTTCGAACAGATGCTTTACGATGCCCACGTGGTATGTACACCGGGCGTTGGCTTCGGGCCGAGTGGAGAAGGGTTTGTACGTCTAACAGCTTTCGGCGACCGTGCCGACTGTGAAGAAGCAATGCTGAGAATTACCAATTGGTTGAAATAGCTATCATATCATTCATGGGGCGCTGTTCGCGACGCCAAAATTCACAACACAAAACACAAAAAATTAAGAACATGGAAAGAGTAAAAAAAATCGCCATTATGGCACTAGCGATGACAGCAACGGTATCTGCTGTATCAGCACAGGACAAAGTGGAATCAAACATCTCAGCCGACTTCGTCAACCAATACATTTGGCGTGGTCAAGATCTCGGCGGTGTAAGTATTCAACCATCTGCGTCAGTAGCTTATAAAGGTTTATCCATCGGAGCATGGGGGAATATAGGTATTGACAAACCGGAGCTAAAAAATGACGGTATTTATTATGACGATAAAGAGTTTGACCTTACAGCTTCATATTCTGTAAGTGGATTCAATATCGGTGTAACCGACTACTGGTTTAATCAGAATGGTCAGGATCCAAGCAACCGCTATTTCTTGTATGAAGCTCATAAGACAAACCACGTATTCGAAGGTAACATCGGTTACAACATGGGCGTGATGGCAATTCAGTGGTACACCAATTTTGCAGGAAACGACGGGAAAAAGAGCAACGGCAAACGTGCTTACTCATCATATTGTGAATTGTCGGCTCCATTTAAGCTTGGAGGTCTCGACTGGAGTGCAGCACTAGGAGCATCTCCTTGGGAGACATCATCTTATGGTAATAGTGGTTTTGCTATCGTTAACGCATCGATCAAGGCAACGAAATCAATAGCCTTATCACCATCGTTCTCAGTGCCGGTGTTCGCTCAGATTGCAACGAACCCATGCTCACAGAAGGCATACTTCGTGATAGGTTTCACCCTTCACCCATAACATATTATAGGGGTGTGTCAAAAGTAACACGGTATTATTTGTATTATTATCTATATTAAACTTCAGACACACCCTTATAAATAATAACCAACAAAACAATCAACAATGAAGAAACTAGAAGCTATTATCAGAAAATCGAGATTTGAAGATGTCAAAGAGGCTTTATTAACCGCCGATATTGAGTGGTTCTCTTATTACGATGTGCGCGGTCAGGGAAAGATGCGTCAGGCTAGAATCTATAGAGGGGTTTGCTATGACACGAGCTGCATAGAAAGAACATTAATAAATGTTGTCGTTCGTGACAAAAATGTAGACAAGACCATAACAGCGATACAGAAAGCAGCCCAGACAGGCGAGATAGGAGACGGAAGAATATTCGTCATACCCGTAGAAGATGCTGTCAGAATCAGAACAGGCGAGAGAGGTGACAAATCACTTTATGACGAAGAAAACAAATAAAACATAATCCAACAATGACACAAACGCTTAAAAAAATTTTAGCTTCCCTAGTAACCGCAGTGGCGATACCGATGGCGACATTCGCGCAAGGCGCAACACAAGCAGTAACCCCCACCATCAACAATGGTAACACTGCATGGATGCTCATGGCCACTATACTTGTATTACTCATGACTATCCCGGGTTTGGCCCTCTTTTACGGCGGCCTCGTCCGTCAGAAGAATGTACTGAGCATCATTATGCAATGCCTTGTTTGCGTGGCTGTAATAAGCATCTTATGGATTGCTTTCGGCTACAGCTGGGTGTTCGGCACAGGATTTAAAGAGAGTGGAGGCCTTCTGAGTTTCTTTATTGGTGGTTTCGACAAGGTGTTCCTCAACGGGGTCACACCTTCATCACTGACAACTCCTGCTAACATTCCTGAAATCGTCTTCGTATTATTCCAGTGTATGTTCGCAGTCATCACACCGGCATTGATCATCGGTGCATTTGCAGAACGTATCCGCTTCTCAGGATTCCTGTTGTTCACCATTCTGTGGTCAATCATCGTGTATAACCCAATGGCTCACTTCGTATGGGGTGGCGGCTGGCTTCAGCAGATGGGAGCGATCGACTTTGCAGGTGGTACAGTAGTACATATCAATGCAGGTGTCTCCGCACTCATTATGGCCATCATGCTTGGCAAAAGAAGCGATTACAAACCTGGGAAACCCATATCTCCACATAACATTACATTCGTATTTATGGGAGCCGCTTTCCTATGGCTGGGTTGGTTTGGATTCAATGCCGGTAGCGGACTAGCTGCTGACGGTCTGGATGCAAACGCATTTCTGGTTACACATTTAGCAACATGTGTGGCTGCGGTAACATGGATGATTATTGACTGGATGACAAACCGAAAACCGACAACAGTCGGTGTTTGTACTGGAGCTGTGGCAGGACTTGTTGCCATTACCCCTGCAGCAGGTTCAGTGGGAGTTCTCGGAGCGATATTTATAGGAATGATAACAGCAGTCGTCTGTTTCTGCATGGTGGCTTACATCAAACCAAAGATGGGTTATGACGACTCATTGGATGCTTTCGGTGTTCATGGCATAGGTGGTATCATAGGTTCTATCCTCACCGGAGTGTTTGCCACTAAGGCAATCACAGGAGGAGCTCAGGGTGCACTGTATGGAGATTGGCACCAACTGGGAGTTCAACTTATCGCTACTGGTTTTGCAATTGTCTACAGCGCAGTAATAACATACATACTATTTAAGATAGTAGACAAAATTATCGGTATCAGAGTAGCACCTCGCGAAGAAGAAGAAGGTGTGGACGTTTACGAACACGGAGAATCTGCATACTGTTAGTAAAAAGGCTATATTAGCTTGATAAAGAAAAAGATTTATTAACGATAAAAATTAATTAACATGTCATCGAATTTAAGATTTCAGGTTGTAGAAGAGGCTTTCAAAAAGAAAGCTGTCAATGTAGAAATACCTACAGAACGACCATCTGAGTATTTCGGAAAGTACGTTTTCAACCGTGCGAAGATGTACAAGTATTTACCCGCTGATGTTTACGCCAAACTTATCGACGTTATCGACAACGGAGCACGCCTTGACCGCAGCATTGCCAACGAGGTGGCTGCAGGAATGAAACAGTGGGCCATGGAATATGGGGTTACTCATTACACGCACTGGTTCCAGCCTCTGACTGAAGGTACCGCAGAGAAACATGACGCCTTCGTAGAACATGACGGCAA